>Ga0209284_10001052_pt1 | contig 43831 bp, 29 predicted proteins | sample FRY03_FD_187211 | JGI IMG/M metagenome (GOLD analysis project Ga0209284, IMG submission 187211) | Freshwater microbial communities from Lake Fryxell liftoff mats and glacier meltwater in Antarctica - FRY-03 (SPAdes) (version 2) | ecosystem: Environmental > Aquatic > Freshwater > Ice > Glacier... | reverse complement strand
TTATAAATGATCTTGCGGGTTGTTGACTATTGGTTGTTGTTGTGTAGAATATCTCTGGATCACTAGTATTGTTTACCTGTGTTGCTATAAAAATAGTATCTTGGGGACCAAAACTATTAAAATTATTGCTATCATTTGCAGCAAATATTTCTGGAACATTCCCTTTTCCTTCTTGTGGTATACGAGTTGTTTTTCCTTTTATTTCCCATTGTATTCCGTTATTGTCTTGCGCTACGATACCCATAGATGGATCACTAGAGTCACTTATTGGTCACCGTTGCGTAGCTCATTTTCGTCATCAAGCACCATCAAATCAAAATTGTTGTTGTTTTGTTACTAACAATGCTCTCTCAGTTGCAGCTATCGCTCAATAATATGCATTGTTATATGATTGAATATCGGATATATTTTGCATAAATGGGATAAATATAGCATAAATTCCTATGCTGAGTCAACTGATTATCATGAGCGAAATGATAGCAAATGCTATGATCATGTTTTTGTTTTTATAAAAAATTTATCTATTTATTATTGATTGTAACTCATGTACTACTGTATCTCGTATTTCTTTATTATCTGCTTCTACAGTAAATCTTATTTTATCTTCGGTATTGGATGCTCTTGCATTGAACCAATATGTATCGGTATAGACACTTATTCCATCCAAGCTTTCTTGTTTATACTGACTAAATGCGCTCTTAATGTTTTCTAATATTTTTTCTTTATCTTGTACGATTGTACTTTGGACCGGTCATTTATAATATTTTTTGTACTGATCTATCATGCTTTGTATATCATTATATGATTCAAGTTCTTTCATAATATAGTATTGTGCAATAAGCACTGATTCAACACATCATAGTTCACCAAACATATAATGTCAACTTACTTCTCCACCAGCGATAGCTCCAACTTCAATCATCTTGTTATTTATGAAAAATCTTCCTACCCTTGTTATTTGAGGATTTCCTTTGTTTTGTTTGATCGTTTCAGCCACTATTTTTGAACTCATGCAGTCGTATAGGCAGATAGCTTTGTCCTCTGTTGTATTTTGTAATATTTGTTTTGCTATGATTGCATAGAGTATATCACCAGGAATGATTTCTCCAGTATTAGAAATTATTCAGATTCTATCAGCATCTCCATCAAACATTATTCAAAATTCGGCACCTTGTTTTTGTACTTCTTCTATGAGTTGCTTATAGTTTTTTGCTTCTCCGGTATCTCATTCATGAGCAGGAAATGTACCATCGGGATAATCATTTATCATAGTGATGAGGTGGTTGTTTGCATAACTCTCGTAAAAAGTTTTTTCAAAACTAACTGCAGCTCCATTGCAGAAATCTACGACAAATTTATGATTTTTTTGTAATTGCGCTCGTTTTTGTTGGATGGAATCATAGTATCCTTGCACTTTCTTTGTTACAAGATCATCATTGGGCGTAAATAGTTGTGTTTCATGTGGAATAGTTTTACCTTTTCGGAAGTTATACGCTTGCATAAATATATCCTGTAGGTGAGTAGTGGCTGTTAGTGCTGCAGTTCTGTTGAAGCATTTTATTCCTACGTACTCGGCAGGATTGTGTGATGCAGTAAAAACGGCTGTCATGTCTCGATCTTTTTGTCCTATATAATAGGCTGCTGATGAGCTCGTTATTCCGTAGGGATAGTCTGCGCTTGCTGATATTCGTACTGAGTCTAGATATTTTATCCCTGCTTGTGTGAGTCCTATGATGTATTTATTTATAAGATCCTTATTTATTTTTCTTGTATCGCTACTTATGAGAATAGATGCATTCTCTCCATGTTTTTGCACTAGATCTTGCCCAGTTGCATATCCCATAATAAAACAAAAATATGCGTCAATATCTTCTCCAAATATTCCTCTAATATCATATGCTTTAAATGCTTTGCTATATTTTTCCATATATGTTTTTGTTGTAAATAAATTATTTTATGGGTTTGTAGCGTACTGGTCTCATTGTTATGTATAAGGGTATTCATAGTAATGGAGATAGGAATGTTACCATCAAAATTGCTATAAGTTGTAGTGCCGTGCTTTGTGTTCTTGCATGAATATCTCTACTTACTCGAACAATACTCAATATCCACAAAAAAATATAAAAACCTATCAAGCTTGATATGATTATCTCTAATCCATTGAATTGTGCCACTACATCTATTGGCATATTGTTTCCTGATCCTATGTTCTCCATATCTATGATTTTATACTAAAGATTTGTTTTTTATCTCTATAAAGTCGTTATTGTTTTTTAAGTCTTTGAGTAAGTAGTCTATCTGTGCTGGGCTTTTGTATTGTGATTCGATGATCATTTCTGTGGTTCAATCATCTTGATTCTTTACTCATACATGCTGTAGATCTATATGCAATTCTGATAATCTTTGCATGATTTGCATAATGTTTGTATACTTATTTTCAAAGTGTAGCATAATAGAGAAGTGATATTGATTGGTTTCTTGTCATTTTCGATGAGCCTCCAAAAGATGTCCATATGATGCTGTCTTGAGTGCTTTACACGTCATGGTATGTATTTTGATTTCATGTCTTCCTACTTTTGCGATAATTTTATCTCCAGGATTAGGTCTGCATTCTGGACAAAGTTGATAATTAAGTATGCTATTTCCATCTATAATAATTTCATTTTCTATTGGAGTATTCTTTGTTGTTTGTTTTTTTATTACTTCATCTTTCTGTTCTGGATAGACGCTATTTATGAGTTTTCCATAACTTAACTTTCTATCTGCTATTTCTATAAGTTTTCTTTCGAGCTCTTCGACAGTTAGCATCTTTGCTATCTTGTCATCGTGCGCACGTAATACAGGTAGTCATAGTTCTTTGAGTTTTTTATTCAGTTGGCTTATTATTTCTTTTAAGATTATTTCTTTGTTCTGTAATTTAAGATGTCTATTGAGATGTCACTTTGCACTTGGTGTTTTGAGGTAGTCTATCCAATGTTTACTTGCTGTATATTTATTTTTTCGTGTTTGGATCATGATGACGTCACCGTTTTTGGGGACATATCCGATAGGCTTTATTTCTCGATTTACTAATGCATTTTTGAATTTTAATCCAACTTCAGTGTGCACATGAAACGCAAAATCCAATACTGTTCATCAACGAGCAAGCTCTATTATATCTCCTTTGGGAGTATATAGAAACGTGGATTTATTTAACATTTCTATATTAAGCTCATTTTTGAATCACTCTTTGTTGTCTCCTGTTTGATATGATTTTACCAAATCTTGGAGCCTCTTAATCCATTCAGATTGGTTTTTGGGGATAATGATAGATCCTTTATTGTCACTATATCCATAGTGCGCCGCAACTCCATATTCTGCTATATTGTCCATCTCATATGTTCTGATTTGGATCTCAGTAGGGAAACGGAACATTCACAATATTGTCGTATGGATACTTTTGTATCCGTTGAACTTAGGTATGGCGATATAGTCTTTGATCTTATTGATCATGGGGGTATAATGCTTGTGTATAATACCCAATCCTAAATAAACATCTCCAATATCTTTAGTTATGACTCTAAACGCAAGCATATCCATGATCTTTCAAAAGTCATTGGTTCCGTACTTTTCTTGCATTTTTTCTCGTATTCTGTATGGACTTTTGAGTCTTCATTTTACTTGAAAATCACTGAGTCATTCATCTTCTAAGAGTTTGCTAAGTTTTTTTATTCCCTTTTCTACATATGCATATTCGCTAGAAAAATTTTTTCTCAAGTGTTGCACTATTTTATGGAAATCGTCAGGATGAAGGATTTTAAAACATCCGTTCTCAAGATACAATTGATAATGATATAATCCTAGTTTTTTTGCTATAGGAACGTATATTTTCATAGTCTCTAATGCTATTTTTTCTTGTTTCTCCTTCTTTGGATGGTAGTGAAGGGTTTGGATATTATGTACACGATCCGCTAGTTTGATGAACAATACTCTTAGATCTTTTGCCATTGCAAGAAATGTTTTCTTGATCGTTTCAATTTGTCTTTCTTCTCATTTGTATTTTATCTTAGATACCTTTACTAATCCTTCACACAAATCTGCTACTTCTATTCCGAAATGCTTGGTAATATCTTCATATGTAATTGGTGTGTCTTCAATAACATCATGTAATATACAGGCCTGTATCGATGCAATATCTGGTCTAATCTCCATTAAAAACAATGTCGCCTTCAGTGGATGGACTATGTATGGTTCTCCAGATAATCTTATGACATCGTCATGTGCATCGTTTGCAAATATATATGCTTCATCGATTTGTTTGAGTTGTGATGCGTCCAAATATTGTGCAGCGATTTTTTTTATTTTTTCAACAAGAATTGCAGGATCTTTATCAAAGAACGGTTGGTAGGAAAAGAACTTATCTATCTCTTTAAGATTCATAATGCTTTCCTATTGAATAAAGCATGTTGTTTATAGAAAAAAGCCTTTCGCTTACAAGGACAACCTATTGTTTAAAGTTTGTTAGCATACTACATAATTGTATGTGGGTACTCTTATCTGCCACTATATATGTATGTGCACAAAATCTCAATTCTTTTGGTTGACTTCATCAGCAAGGGATTTGTATATCTGATTCTCCATTTTCACAGCTTATTGGATCTCATCATGGAGTGGTTGTGTCTTTGTGATACAATCCTATTATCTGTACAGCTCTTGTTATGACAATGCTTGTGCCTGTTTCTTGACAAGCTGACCGTCATGTTCCATTCTGACATAATTGTGTAAAAGGGATTGAGGTAATTGCGTCTTCTTGTGATGCTAATCATGGTATTTCTACTTTTTCTAGAGCGAAATATTGCTGATTTATCATGTTTTTTTCTTGGATGATATATCGTCAAGAAGATATTCGACTATCGTTTTGGCAGCCGTCATTATCACTATCGACCAATGGGTCCGTTTTGAGCCGACAGGATTCTGGATTTCATACTCGTTTTGTTCGGTTGGTGTCTCTGATGTTATGCACGATTTCTACTGCTTCTCTTGTAAGATTGATTGCGAGTGTTTTTGTTTGAATCTGTTGTGTGACTTGTATGCTATTTTGCATCATTACAAAAATACCAGCAAATCATATAGATAATATACTTATACTTATGAGTATTTCCATGATGGTAAATCATTTTGGATTGGTTTTTTGTTTTTTGCTTGTAATAGCCATACAGAAGATTATTAGCAAATAGATAGTTATCATATAGTGAATTGATAGCTACTTACAAGGATCAAATATCTTTATTATTGTTGTATGTTGTATGCAAGAATCAGCTTTGTTGTATGCTATGGGATCGGTGTTGGTTGTTGTTGCTATTGTTTTGTTGATGCTTTGATTGGAAAATATCATAAAAATTATATTGGGAAATTATATTTTGGGGACGATATGTTTTTCAGTCAGCATAGGAATAGATAGCTTGATTATCTATTTGCAGGGATTGGGAGATCAGCGTTTTGCTTGATTTGCTTCGACAGGATGGGCGACATTTTTTGATAATGGTCACGCGACTATTGTTCTGCTATTATACTTGATCTTACTTTTCATTCTTTATAAAAAATCAACAATTTCTATACGTTTGCCTTCAGATGGTGTTATCCAGAAAATGCTTTATCTCGTTTTCATTCCTCTAGCATTGACGAGTGTGATATTGACCTTGTATATATTGCTTTGGGGATCAGGCATTGTTTCTCCAGCTATACTTGCTGCCTGGGCTGAGTCTAGTTCTTTGTTGACTCTCATTTCTCAGATTTTTTCTTTGACTCCATTATGGATAGCTATACACGGAATAGCAACACTGCTTATTACTGCAGAGATTCCTATGCGTGTGGAAACTGATCTGTCTGATTTTACTGATATCTAGTATCTATTATTTTGGATCTTCAATGCGCAGATTTATTCTGGATTTGAGTGTTGGTATGGTTGTATACCAAGGAGGTCTTATAGTTATACGTGCGGTAGATATCTCAGGATAGGACAATATAATCTCTCTTGCTTGTTCTGTCTTGAGTCCGGTGATACGATTTTTTATGTTTTCTGATACTTTATTGACATCTGTTTGGAAATCATATCATTGGATGACGCTTATTTTGGTTGGGATGATAAACAGATTGTCGACTGTTTTGATGTCATTATAGAATATTAAACTATTTCTATCTATACTGATGACATTTGTTTTTTCTGATGGTCTTTGCTCGGTATAGAGCATAATGACTTCATTGAAATCTATTCGTTTGACAAATGGGAAATACATACGAGCTGAAACGGTTCCTTTGAGTATTGGTTGTTCTTGCTTTGTGTAGTCTTGTATGACAATATCTTTAATCTCATAACTGATGAGAGCAGGGAAATTTATAAAAAATGCATCAGGATCACGAAAGTTTTTTGTGATAATGTTGGTGGCATTTTTTTCTATATATTCTACAAGTTTTCATGATAAGATAGATACGTCTTCTTGTGTTAAAAATCATGTTGATGTTGCTGCTCCTCATTGAAAATCCGCTTTTGTGGTTGCGTATATTTCTTTGGTAAAGTAGCTTTTGGTGATATTTCTTATTCGTAATTGTGTTCCAGATCCTATATTGCCCCTGGTTCCTATGATGATGTTTTTATCGTCAAACTCCATCGCTTGTACATTGATATCTATCTGTGATGGGGTTTCTTTGCTTCCAGTAGGAACAGTAAATGCATTGGTAGCCTTAAAGAAGAGTCCGTCTTCAGTGATAAACCTCGTATTTGCTACTAAGTTTAACTCATCCTCAGTTGTATTGTAGATGGTAATAGTTCATTCTGATGGATTTTGGATGTGTCTGATATTATTTGCGCTGATTGTTAGTTCGTAATTATGATCTAGATATCATGAATAAAATGGGATATTGAGATATCTGGAAAAGTTTGGATATTCGGTATCGTTTGCAGGGTAGTAACGAAAATTATAGGTAACATCTTCTATTTGATAGGTTGGGGTTATTTGTATATTTACGCTTGGTACTATCAGGGTATACAATCCTAATATAATGAGAGAAACAAAGACAAATTCCGCTCCAAATACAACGAAAAATAGGTAATTTTTCTTCTCTATAGCATGGAGATGAAATCTTTTAATATCAAAAAGAAATAATTTTGCTATATGGAGTGCTTTTCGTATCGGGTGTTTTTCCTGAAAAATATAGGGAAGATTGGTGCGGTCAAAGAAATTTTTGGTTCTTTGTGTTTTGGCTATAAAAAATGCTACGATTTCTCTTTTATCCAAGAGTTCCTTGAGTTGAGCAGCTCGTCGTTCATTGTCAAAAAATGCATGTTCAGGGTCTATGTTTATATGAATTGTTTTTTTTACAGGAACCTTTTCAAGTGTCTTGAATATCTTGTATAAACCGTGTTCTTTGAGAAAAAAAAATTTCATATATATACTCCTTTATGTGAGGTAAATTTTTTGTGTATTATTGTTGTTTTTCTTTTTTTCGTTTTCTATATACTCGGAAACATATTGCCATTGCTAGTATTGAAACGTATTGTTTGATATCTAGCGTATATTCTCAAAAGGGGATTATTCCGTATCTTGGATATTGTTGATACAATAAGACGATATTTAATACGATAAGCAAATAAACAAATCCCAAAAACCCGATACCCATCTGCTTTGTAATCCTTTTTCGTATAGCCATCGATGCATATACAATTGCTGCGCCTATAGAAAGAACTAATCATATAGGATAGACTGCTGAGAACTTATTGAGCGCACTTTCAGACTGCAACGCTTGTACTCCTCGTAGACTATTTGTTGATTTCCCGATAAAGTCATCTCCCAATAGAAGAAATAACCCTAATGGAATAAGCGCCCCTGTCATAGCAAAAAACATTACATCACTATATACTTTCTTGTTCTCGAGTCTTTTTATTTCTTTGAAGAATAGTCGTATGGCTATTCCTAACCCCAGGATGATTCCTATAAAATGGAATTTGTATCCGTATGGACTGATCAATGAGAGTATTTGTTGTCGACTTGTCGGGAACAATCAATCTCTTAGTACAAAGTGTACATACGAACCACATGCATACATTAATATAATCGCTCGTGGTAATCGGTAGAACAATCTCCAAAATTGGATGCTATATTTTCTACAAAAATATCGACTAATACAAATAAATGTCACTAGTGCGACTACAATACCCAACCCTGTCATATATATATTTATTCACCACAATGAAATGTATGGGAACATAACAACTTTTAGTTAGTAAAATTTGAGCTATTAACTCTTAGTTTTATTTTACGTATTCAATAATTTTTGTCTCTCTGATTCCTGTTACTCTTATGATACCTGGATAATCTAGTTGTTCTTCAATCTTGTTCGCTATCTCTTTGAGAAGTTCTTCTACTTGTATATCATTGACTTGTTTTGGATCGACATAGACCATGATCTCTCTTCCTGCTTGCATGATGTGTACTTTATCTACTCATGTTATTGTATAGATGAGTTTTTCTAATTCAGACATTTTTTCGATGAAGAGCTCTTTTGTATTGAATCTTGCTCCTGGTCTGGATGCAGAAATAGCATCAGCAGCAGCGACTATCCATGATATAGTATGCGTCATAGGAACATCATAGTGGTGAGATGCCGCTGCGTTGATCACAACATCATCCATATTGTATTTTTTAAGTATTTCTGCTCCGATGGTTGTATGTGATTGTCCTCCTGTCGCTTGTATTTTTCCGATATCATGCAGAAGCCCTGCCTTCTTCGCAAGAGCTGGATCTTCACCCATTTCTGATGCGATGGCTTCAGATATTCTTGCTACTTCGATACTATGGTTCCATAAGTTTTGTCCATAGCTGTAGCGAAGATGGAACTGCCCTATCAATCTTACTACTTCAGGTTTCATCATTGTCATGTTGAGCATGGTGAGCGCTTCTTTTCCTTTGTCCGTGAGTATGTTATCTAAGTCTGCTGTTACTTCGTTGGTTAGTTTTTCTATGTAGAATGGATTGATTCTTCCGTCCTTGATCAATCTTTGGAGGACAGTTAATGCGATAAATCTCTTCTCATGATCGTAACAAGATATTCTTACAACCAATGGTGTATCATCAACAATAAGTTCTGCTCCTGTCATTTTTTCGAAGTAACTGATATTTCTTCCTTCTCTTCAGATCAGTTTTCCTTTCAAATCTTCTGTAGGGATATCAACAATAACCGTGGTAAACTCTCCAACACATTCTCCAGCTACTCTTGGTAATGATCTTGCGATAATTTGTCCAGCTTCTTTGTCGGCTTCTTCTTTTTTGATCATTTTAAGTTTTTCGATGTATCCTTTGAGCTCCTGTTCATGAGTGATTTTGAGGTTTTCAAATAACTTTTCTTTAGCTTCTTGTGGATCGAGTCATGCTATCTCAGCAAGTTTTTGACTTTGCTCATCGATGATTTGTTGGATTTCTTTCTCTTTTTCTTTGAGTTTCGTTTTCTCTTCATCGATTTTGTTAAGCTTTTCTTCAAGCTTCTCTTCTCTTGCTAGGAGCCTGTTTTCAATAGCCTCCGTTTTCTCGATTCTCTTCTCTTCTGCTTCTTGTGCTCTAGCTTCTGCTTTCTCAGTGATTACATCTGCTTTTTTCTTGGCTTCTTCCATGAGTTCTTCTTCAATTTCTCTCACTCTTGCCATCCTTGCTTTAAATGCTTTGGCTTTTTCTGTAAGGGTTTTTCTGTAACCGATATATCAGAGGGCAACACCAAAAATTGCTGCTGCGATATATCACAGTATTGTGATTGTGTTCATTGAAAATGATTATGTAAGGTAAAAAGTGGATTTTAATGTAGCGATATGTATCTCGCTATGTTATATATAGTATTTGGTCTTGTGAGTACAAGACAAAGTTATCTATGGTTATCTATTTTGTTGATGAATATAGTTTCTTATAGGCAATATTACATTATTTGTTTTGTTCTTTTTGTCATTGCAACAAAAAAACCAAAAAATGCTAGAAAACCCAATCCGCTCCATGGTTTTTCAGTGGTATTCCATAGTGATGTATGCTTTCCAGCTCCCCGGAATCGTATATCCTGTTATTTTGATTGAAAAAATGGTATAGAATCATATACTGTCTCCAATTGATTTATTTTGTATGTGTGTTGTATGAAGCTTATTGTCGTTACAGGTGGTGTGCTTTCTGGTATTGGTAAAGGGATTAGCGGTGCGAGCATCGGTGCAATCTTGAAGGCCAGTGGTTACAATATCTTTATGCAGAAGTTTGATGGATATCTCAATGTGGATGCCGGAACTATCAATCCCTATAAACATGGAGAAGTGTTTGTGATGGATGATGGTGCAGAAACGGATCTGGATGTCGGACACTATGAAAGGTTTATCGATGTGAGTCTCAATAAAAGCTCGTGTCATACGTCAGGAAAACTCTATGAAGAGATTTTATCAAAAGAACGTAAGGGAGACTATCTTGGGCAGGATGTTCAGATCATCCCACACTTTACTGATTTGATCAAAAGTAAGATCAAAGAATGATATACAAACGCAGGAGCCGATATATCTATCGTTGAAGTAGGAGGAACGGTCGGAGATCTGGAAAATGAATATATTGTTGAAGCGATGAGACAGCTTAGACAAGAACTTGGTGTAGAGAATGTTGTGTTTGTCCATTTGACGTATCTGCCATACTTAGCTGCTACGAAAGAATTGAAAACTAAACCAACACAGAACTCTGTGAGAGATCTGAGAACAAGAGGGATAGCTCCAGATTTTCTTATTACAAGAGCTGATATGGAGATCTCTGATGCTATTCTTGAGAAGGTGGCGTTTTTCTGTGGTGTTAAAACAGATCATGTTGTACCAGCGCCAACAGTTGAGAGTATCTATCAGATACCACTAGATTTTTCTCGTAGACATATCGGTGCATTGATCCTTGATCAACTCAGGCTCCCTTCTGACAAACTTGATATGTCGGCATGGGAAGATTTGTATAAAAACATCCAAGCGAGTGTTACTGTTATCAATATTGCTATGGTTGGTAAATATGTATGACTAGAAGACGCATACTATTCATTGAACGAATGACTCAAGGTTGCTTGACTCCATCAACAGCGTAAGGTAAAACTACACTTTATCGAAGCAGAAAGTTTGGAAACTAGTGGAACTGCTATCTTAGATACTATGGATGCGATTTGTGTGCCTGGTGGATTTGGTGAGCGTGGTATCCAAGGGATGGTTTTGGCTGCACAGTATGCGAGAGAAAACAAGGTACCATATCTATGAGTATGTTTGGGGTCTCAGATTATGGCTATGGAGTTTGCGAGAAACGTTCTTGGGATAACTGATGCCAATAGTGAGGAGTTTACTCCTGATGGAAAAAATAACGTTGTTCATATTATGGAAACACAGAAGTCTGTCATCACCAAAGGTGGAACGATGAGACTAGGAACATATCCTTGTACGATCAATCCTGATACACTGGCTCACGAGGTGTTTGGTACTGATACGATTAACGAAAGACATAGACATAGGTTTGAGTTTAACAATACTTACAGAGAACAGATGCTTGCGGCTGGGTTTGTGGTATCAGGGACAAGTCCTGATGGAGAGTTGGCTGAGATTGTTGAGATTAAAGATCATCCATATATGATAGGAGCACAGTTCCATCCAGAATTGATTTCTCGTCCGTTGAGACCACACCCGATGTTTGTGGGATTGGTGAAGGCAGCGATAGAGTATCAGAAGAGATAATATATATAGCCCTCCTTAGTGGAGGGTTTTTTGATTGTAAAAGTGGGGGAGTTTGGTATATGTAGGGAGATTTATATTTTGTGGAGATGGTTTATGGATATAAAGACTCTTGTAGATCAGTTTAGGTATAACATCAAAGATTATACTTCTTGAAGTTTTAATGAAACCAATACAAGACAACAATTTATCGATAAATTTTTTGAACTTTTAGGGTGGGATGTAAACAATCATTTTTGACGTTCTGAACAATATAAAGAAGTAGTTTTGGAAGATAAACTCAAAATCTGATGACAAGCAAAAGCACCGGATTATAGTTTTAGACTATGAGGAAGAAGAATATTTTTTGTGGAAGCAAAAAAACCATCAGTAAATATCAAAGACGATGTAGAGCCAGCATATCAAATTCGTAGATATTCGTGGACAGCCAAATTACCTATTGGAATTCTAACAGATTTTGAAGAATTAGCAATTTATGATACAAGAATAAAACCAAATTCGACAGATAAAGCAGGAACTGCAAGAATCAAATATTTTACTTTTGAAGAATTTGAAGAAAATCGAGAATGGATATATAGTACTCTGAGCAAAGAAGCAGTAGAAAAATGAGCATTAGATAAATACATCCAAGAATCCAAGAAAACATGAACCTTATCGGTAGATGTTGATTTTCTTAATATGATCGATGATTGGAGAGATGCTTTGGCAAAAAATATTTATCTCAGATACGGAAACGAAAGAAATCGAAATTTAGACAGACTAAACAACATAGTCGGTGATATTGTCGATAAAATAATCTTTCTAAGAATAGCCGAAGATAAAAAAATTGAAAATTCATGAAATCTTGAAACTATCGCAAATGGAAAAGAAATCTGGAAAACTTTAATCAAATATTTTGAAGTTTCTGACAAAAAATACAATAGCTGACTTTTTGATAATACAGAAATATTCAAAAAATTTGAACTTGATGATAAGATTCTCAAAAAGATTTTACTTTCCTTGTATTATCCAGCTTGTCCATACGAATTTTCTGTTTTGGGAGTGGATATTTTGGGAAATATTTACGAGAAATTCCTTGGGAAAACGCTTGTCAAAGAATGAAGAACAATCAAAACGGAGTTTAAACCTGACGTCAAAAAAGCATGAGGAGTTTTTTATACTCCACAATATATCGTAGATTACATTGTAAAAAACACTGTCGGAGAACTTTTGAAATGAAAAACCCCAAAACAAGCATTAGAACTAGATATAGTAGATCCTGCTTGTGGAAGTGGAGCCTTTTTGATATGAGCATATGATTATATTCTCAATTGGTTTCTAGAACAACATACTTTAAATGATGAAGTTATCAAAAAATCAATAAAAGAAGGGAAAATTTATCAATTCAAAAACTGATACCACTTGTCTTTCGCTTACAAAAAAGAAATACTAAAAAATATGATTTATGGAGTAGATATTGATCGTCAGGCAGTAGCAGTAAGCAGATTATCGCTTTTATTGAAGCTTTTGGAATGAGAAACAGCAGAAACTGCTAATCAACTTTTTAGTACAATAGACGCAGCACTTTTGCCAAAATTGGATAAAAATATCAAATGTGGAAATAGCTTGGTAGATAGTAGTATCTATGGATCGTTGTGAGTTGTTGATGAAACAACCATCAAAAAAATCAATGCTTTTGATTGGGAAAAAGAATTTACAGAAGTTTTTTCAAAATGAGGTTTTGATGCGGTTATTTGAAATCCACCGTATATAAAAGAATACACAAATAAAGAGATTTTTGATTATGTAAAATCATCAAACTTAGCTAAATATTATCAATGAAAAATGGATTTTTGGTATTTATTTGCTTGTAAAGGATTAGATCTATTAAAAAAATGAGGATTACAATGATTTATCGCTCCAAATAATTGGATTAGTAATGCTTGAGCATCAAAAATGAGACAAAAGCTCACTCAAGAAAGTAAGGTAAAATCTTTTGTAGATTTTGTAGATTTTATGGTATTCCAAAATGCATCTATACAAACAATGGTTTATATTTTGGAAAATAAAAATCCTGAAAAAAAATATAACTTAGAATATACGAAAGTTTTAGATTGAAAAATGACAGAAATAGAATTATCTTCAGTTTTAAATAATGATAAAATAGAAAATATAAAAAGTAAGGTAAGCAAACAAAAAATTTCAATATCAATAAATGATTATAAAAATTGAGAACAAATTTCTTTTGTAGGTTGATGATTTGCCAAAATAATTGAAAAAATAAAAGAAAAAGGAAAATTTAGATTAACAGAAAAAGAAGTTGCTAATTGAATTCATCCTCATTATGATTTTATAAATAATACTATAAATATAAAAAATGAAAATAAATTTATAAAAGGACAAGGAATATTTGGATTAAACAATGAAGAAAAAGAATCATTACAATTAAATAAAGATGAAGAAAAGCTTATAAAACCATATTTCACAACAGAACAATTCAAAAGATATTATGCTTCTAATAAAAATAAATTATGGTTAATTTATACAGATTCTAGCTTTAAAAATCCAAATTCTATGGATTCATATCCAAACCTGAAAAAACATTTGGATAAGTTTAAAAATGTAATAACATCAGATAATAAACCCTATGGTTTACATAGAGCAAGAGAAGAACGTTTTTTTAAAGGCGAAAAAATAATTGTTCAACGTAAATGTCCCCAAAAACCAATTTTTACATATTCGGATTTTGATAGTTATGTTTCAGCAACTTTCTATCTTATTAAAACAGAAAGATTTGATATGAAATATCTTACTTGAATTTTAAATTCTAGTCTAATAAAGTTTTGGCTTGAGAACAAATGAAAAATGCAATGAAAAAATTTTCAGATAGACAAATGACCTTTGCTTGAAATTCCAATATTTTATGATGAAAATAAAAAAAATCAGATCATTGAATTAGTCGATCAAATGATTCTCGCACAGAAAAAGCTAAAAGAAGCAGAATTTGACGATGATAAAAAAGTTATTCAGAAACAGATTGAGATTATTGATGGGAAAATTGATAATTTAGTGTTTGATTTGTATGGATTGAGTGAGGAGGAAGTGAGGGTTGTGGAGGGGGTGTAGTTCTATTGTATTTTTGATTATTTTCCTTACTATAATTAACAATCGTTTCTTCATCAACGTTATGGCGTCGTAGTTCTTATATTGTTCGCATCCTTTCAAGTGCGTTATCTTGATCGTAATCACTATTGGTTGCGATTTTTTTTATTTTTTGTATAATTCTATTATGAATAAAAAAACTACTATCACTTCTTTAACTATGCAATGACAAGATGGTATATCTATGTGTGTTTCTATTTCTTCTAGACAGGTAAAAGTCAATGTATCAGGTACTTTTTTATCTATACACAATATCCCAATAAACGACCTGCCTTTGATTTACAAAGTTGTTCTTTGATTTGCTTTATGGGATCAATTTATGCATGAAAGACTTACTATTACTTCTGTTGTTTCAGAAATGCCTTTTGATCTGAATAATATAGATATTTCATCTTGTGTTGTAAACTAATCACTAATGTAAACGTAAAAAATTTCACCCGGGTTTTTTGCCGTATCAATGTATTTACACCTGGGTGGAGGATGCTTTGTCAAAAATATATTTGATAATATGGCTTTATTTTACTCAGAAGATGGCTATAAAGCGAGTAGTTTATATTATTTTCTGTGGATAATAGCTGATATTGTCGCCTGGATGCAACAAACATTCGAAAAAACTTGCAATTATTAACTCTTTTGTCTATACTATATATACTACTGTATACAGTATATAGTACACTGTATATAGTAATGTATTTATCTTTTGTTGATTATGATGTCATATCGCCCAACAACACTCCAGAAAGTACTCAATTTGTTTAAAGGAAACGAAAAACTATGAGTGACCCAACTCTCACAGAGAAGTTGACTTGGTAGGCCTGTGATGCATAGGTATGTCAAAGCCTTGGTGGAGCACAAGAAGCTCAAAAAGAGCTGATCTTGACCACATGTTGTTTACCAGCTGACTGATCCTGCTTTGTCTTCACAGACGGAGAATACGCCATCTGTTGATTTTGATTATAGTACGAAAAGCTTGTTGGATGATATATTTTTGAAATTTTCTCCTACAGGTGAGAAAATGCTTGGAGCTGTATGACTGGTACAGTGGTGTAAAAAAAGAGACTTGGATGTTAAACAAAAAGCAGATGCATATATACAGATCTATACACATATAGAGTCTTTGCGTGATGATTGTGGTCTCTTGGATGCAACAACTGCATTTGAGAATAATGTCGATGGTTATCACATGACTGCTACCTATTATGCAGACCAATACAAATGGATGGATTTTGGAAGGGGAAAACTTGCTGAACTAACATTCTATGGGAAGCAATCGCAAAGTCGTAGGCTTATCGAAGAAAGTGTGGGACTGTTTGTGGATAAAATTACTTGCCTTGTACGTGAGCATAGTATAGATGCTATTGCATTTGTCCCACCAAGTATTTCTCGCCAACAACAACTGCTGTATATTATCAATGCACATATTGATCCGTCTATTCCTCGTGTTCGTATAGAAAAATTTTATACAGGAGATACGAAGATCCCACAAAAATCGTTGAAGAAACGTGAAGATAGAATAGAAAATGCACAGAAAACTATTTATGTACGTGATGAAACCGCCAAAAATTATAAGACGGTCCTCTTGATTGATGATTTTGTGGGCTCAGGTGCAACGCTTAACCAGACAGCAAAAAAACTCAAAGACGAAGGTGTGGAAAAGGTTCTCTGATTTGCTATAGTGGGAAATATGGATCTTCGTTATGAAGTGATCAACGAAATGTAATCTCTTTATATAATATCTTTCCTTCCTATGCTCATCACCAAATCCCTCTTTGTTGATTATATGGACTTCCCTAAGCTTGCTTGGTGGAAACTAAACGATCCACTGATTTACAATAAGATCCGTAAGATTGAAACCGAAGAAGATAAACAACATATCATCCAACTTGGGCAAGCGGTAGAGGATGCAGTATTGGAGTATCTTCGTATCGCTGATGGCAGAGAGATCTTTAATCTTATTCCTGATTTCAAGGAAGATATCGTTGTGACTGATGATGGTGATGACGACGATGAACGTATTGATGACTATGTTGAACGCTATACTTCTCGTAAAGAGTTGTGTGATCGTACACTAGCTGCTATCCATGCACAACAACCTATCTTGTATCAACCATCGTTTCAGTGGTGAGACTGTTTTGTGAGAGCTGATGTGATGACCTTACAAACCAATGGACAGTATAGACTTATCGAGATCAAAGCGAAGTCATGAGTCAGAAAGACGGTTACTGATGATGGAGAACAAAAAAAGATTGGGTCATTGGATACTAAATTTATCCATGACCTCAGTTTCCAAAAATATGTGATCAATCATGTTCTCCAAAAAAACCAGCTTCCTGTCCTTGATAGTATTTTCATGGCACACCTAAACAAAGAGTATGTGAAGCAGTGAGCATTGGATTACCGTCAGCTTATACTCCTTGATCAAATAGATAGGGAGTCCGAGATATCGGTGATACAGAGAAAAAAAGAAACGACGATTGTGAGAAACGACATACTTATGAGCGCTGGGGAGATCCAGTCATTGGTTGCTACTATGCAAAAAGAATTGGTTTTGGATCAAGATGCGTTTAATATTATCCATCCTTTTGTGTGAAATAAGTATCTGGAGTATTTTGCTCCGATCAATGCTGATGGAAAACTAGAGAAACCTCAAGGGACGATCTATGCTATCCCCAAGCTGCATATGAGCAAAGCTCCTGTAGTACAATCCTTACATGAACAAGGACGTGTGCAGTTGATGGATCTTTCTGAAGATGAGATAGCACAATTTTATAGTAAAGATAGTATGGGTGCTGCTGGTGAGTTTATTGAACTGTATCGTGTGTGTGCTGATGAACCACATATTGTATCCGATGCTATTAAGCAAGAGTTTGCTGCGCTTTCGTATCCGATCTGTTTTTATGATTACGAATCCGTGAGTACGCCCATTCCGTTTATGGATAATACCTATCCGTATCAGCAGGTAGTGGTGCAGTATTCTTTACACAAGCTGTATGCTGATGGTAGTATGAAGCACTATGGTGGCGTATTGGGTGGATTGTGAGATGCTCGTGTTGCACAGCTTGATTTTGATCATAACAATAGAGTATCAGAAGAATATGACAAAGTAGTGTACGGTTCATACAAAGATTTGCTCGAGGCGATGATTGCTGATATTGGCGAAGATATACAGACATCTTCCTTTATTGTATGGTATAAACCGTTTGAAAATACAAGAAATGTTGAAATTGCTGGTATTTTTCCAGATCTAGCTGATGATTTCTTATCAATCAATGAGAAAACCTTTGATCTCATGGATATATTTTCCAAAAGATATTATTTTGATAGGGCTTTTATGGGTTCTTGTTCTATAAAGAAGGTCTTGCCAGTCTTAGTTCCTGAGATGAACTATGAAAGTTTGACTGTGAGTAACTGATGAATCGCAATGAAAAAACTTCACGAACTTATTGGTGGATCGATAGTGGATCCAGTGAAGAAACAAGTATTGTTACAAGATTTACTTATATATTGTGGACAAGATAGTTTGGCAATGGTTAAGATATTTCAAGCCATCCTCAAAAACTCTCAATAATTCTTCTTTATAATGCATACATATATATATGTATCATTTTTTATTCATAGAGTATGTCTATAATATATTTTATTTTTAGTATATATGTGTTCTAGTTGTGAATTTTTTTTTGGTGATTTCTGTCGATTATTGTATTTATTTCTTCCTTCTCTTTGGATAATCTAGCTTTACTCGTGTCATCTTTTGTCTATGTGTAGATAAAATTGGCTTCCTCTCTAGTTACTTTTGGCTGTGGTGTTGAGGATGTCTCAAAAGAACTTACATCATAGGTATATAAAGAAAGTACAAAAAAAGTCTAAAAATCCCTTGAAATGCCAAATGAGATTATTATAGTAGAACCTGTTACCTTACGAAGAAGGTAACTTTTCTTTCGAGGAAATGAGTGGTAATTAACAGCAAAATATATTGCATTGACAAAAATAATAATCTTTTTAAGAGCTAAAAGTGGATGCCTTGGGTAGAAAAAGGATGAAGGACGTGATTGGCTGCGAAAAGCCACGGTAAGGTGCCAGTAACCGTTATAGCCGTGGGTATCCGAATGGGGTAACCTATCTTGTATATCAAGATGTCAAATGACCAATACTACGGGAACTGAAATATCTTAGTACCGTAAGGAAAATAAATCGTAAGAGATTCCCTCAGTAGTGACGAGCGAACGGGGAAGAGCCCAAACCTTGATAGTGTAAGATTCTAGTCGTTGCTATCAAAGGGGTTGTAGGATTATACTATATATGCTAGTACATATATAAAGAGTTACAAATCACCTTGTTAACAGAAGACAGTTGAAAAGCTGTGCCATAGACGGTTAAAGCCCGGTATGTGAAAGTAAGGTGACTCTTGTATAATTCCTGAGTAGCGTCAGACACGAGAAATCTGGCGTGAAGCTGCCCAGACCACTGGGTAAGGCTAAATATTTTTCTACACCGATAGCGTATAGTACCGTGAGGGAAAGGTGAAAAGAACCCCAGGAAGGGGAGTGAAATAGATTCTGAAACTTTTAGCTTACAATTGAGTGGGAGCCCTTAGGGGTGACCGCGTACCTATTGACGAATGGGTCAGCGAGTTATCGTCGGAAGCAAGGTTAAGGCAGTAACAGCCGGAGCCGAAGGGAAACCAAGTCTGAATAGGGCGACAAGTTTCTGGCGATAGACCCGAAGCGATATGAGCTAGACATGGGCAGGCTGAAGGTATACGAAAGTATGCTGGAGGGCCGAACGGGTAGGTGCTGCAAAACCTTCCGATGACCTGTGTTTAGGAGTGAAAAGCTCATCGAATATCGCGATAGCTGGTTCTCTCCGAAATGCATTTAGGTGCAGCCTGTAATTAAGATCTTGTAGAGGTAGAGCTCTTATAAGGCTAGGGGTGTCGAGAGGCATTACCAACCCTTGTTAAACTTCGAATGCTACAAGGAATATTGCAGAGTGAGACCGTGGGGGTAAGCTTCATGGTCGAAAGGATAACAGTCCAGACTTCTGACTAAGGTCCCTAAATATAGCTAAGTGGGGAAGGAGGTGTATCTGCTATGACATCCAGGATGTTTGCTTAGAAGCAGCAATCATTTAAAGAAAGCGTAACAGCTCACTGGACAAGCGGATATGCGCCGAAGATGTAACGGGGCTAAGCTATATACCGAAGTCGAAGATTCAATTTATTGGATGGTAGGAGAGTGTTCTGTACGAGCTGAAGCTTCAGCGTGAGCGAGAGTGGATTGTACAGAAGTAATAATGCTGACATAAGTAACGCCGACATGTGAAAATCATGTCTGTCGTAATCCCAAGGATTCCTACGCAACGTTGTTCGACGTAGGGTTAGGCGGGACCTAAGGCCAAGACCGAACGGTCAGGTCGATGGATAGCCGGTTAATATTCCGGCCCCTATAATATAGTGATGCAGTTACGCATCGGGACATGTGAGAGCTTGCCAAGGATATGGTGAGTTCAATAAGTAAGGCGTTGAGAAAGATAGTTAAGTACGTCTTTCGAGCTGAGCTTTATGAGGAAGGATCCGCAAGGTGAATAATTCTCATCGTTCTGGTGCCGAGAAAACCTGCTAGCGCTAATGTATTGTAGCCCGTACCCAGAACTAACACTAGTGGGATGGTAGAGAATACCAAGACAAACGAGATAACCAATGGATAAGGAACTAGGCAAATCAGCGGGCGTAATTTCGAGATAAGCCCTGACTTGTAGAAATACAAGTTCGCAGCGACTGACGTGGGAGGAACTGTTTATCAAAAACACAGCTCTCTGCTAACTCGTAAGAGGATGTATAGAGGGTGACGCCTGTCCAATGCCAGAATGTTACGCTCTCTTGTGCAAGCTCGAGAGTCAAGCACTGGTGAATGACGGCCGTAACTATGACGGTCCTAAGGTAGCGAAATTCCTTGTCGGGTAAGTTCCGACGCGCATGAACGGCGCAATCACTCCCACACTGTCTTGTCCTTGGACTCGGTGAAATTACATTCCCGGTAAAAATGCCGGGTAGTTGCAGTTAGACGGAAAGACCCTGTGAAGCTTTACTATAAATTGGTATTGTATTATAGCATATATCGCTCAGTATAAGTGGGAGACTTTGAGGTTTGGATTTTGGTCCAGGCGGAGTCGTCGTTGAGATACCACTCGATGTCTGTCGTAGTACTAACCCCAAAACATATGGGGAACAGTGCCAGTTTGGTAGTTTACCTGGGGCGGGTGCCTCCTAAAATGTAACGGAGGCGTACAAAGGTTTGCTTAGTACGGATGGAAACCGTACTGAAAGTATATTCACATAAGCAAGCTTGACTGTGAGACTGACAGGTCGAACAGGGTGGAAACACGGTGAAAGTGATCCGGATCTTCCATGTGGAAGGGGATTCGCTCAACGGATAAAAGTTACTCCGGGGATAACAGGCTAATGGAGCCTAAGCGTCCATAGCGACGGCTCCGTTTGGCACCTCGATGTCGACTCGTCGCATCCTGGAGCTGTAGAAGGTTCCAAGGGTTGGGCTGTTCGCCCATTAAAGCGGGACGCGAGTTGGGTTCAGAACGTCGTGAGACAGTTCGGTCCCTATCTACTGCAACCGTAAGCAATTTGAGAAACGCTGTCTCTAGTACGAGAGGACCGAGATGGACTAGCCGCTGGTAGTACCAGTTGTTCCGCCAGGAGCACTGCTGGATAGCTATGCTGGGAAAAGAGAATCACTGAAAGCATATAAGTGAGAAACTTGTTTCAAGATTAGATTGCTCTCTCTTCGGAGGTAAGATCCCCCAGAGACTATGGGGTTGATAGGCGTCAAGTGGAAGTGCTGTAAGGCATTGAGCTGAGACGTACTAATAGATCGAGTGAGTTTATTGTTTTTGTTCAATGCAATATATTCTGCTGTTAATGTACTACGGTATATGACTGTCAGATAGGGAATTTTCAAGGTTTTACCTTGCAAATGATACACTTTTGTGTATAGTTTGGTTCTGTATTTGTCATCATGGATCTGTTCATGTATATATATGGTGGTGCTGCTTCGCGTTGGGGAAATACCTGTTCCCATTCCGAATACAGAAGTCAAGCCCAACACGGTTGATGATACTAGTTCTTTGAGCTGGGAAAGTAAATGAGTGCCACCATACATATATATGGGTATCCATATATATCACGAGATCTTTAACAGTACGAGAAAGAGATAGAGTATATGACTCTTTTTTTGAAGAGTTTGACCCTAGCTCAGGATGAACGCTAGCGGGATGCCTAACACATGCAAGTCGAACGGTCCTTCGGGACAGTGGCAAACGGGCGAGTAACGCGTACTTAACCTGCCCAAGAGTTGGGAACAACTGTAGAGATACAGCTAATTCCCAATATCCCCTACAAAATGAAAATATGTAGGGAAAAGATTTATCGCTTTTGGAGGGGGGTGCGTCCTATCAGGTAGTTGGTGAGGTAACGGCTCACCAAGCCTATGACGGGTAGCCGGTCTGAGAGGATGTCCGGCCGCAATGGAACTGAGACACGGTCCATACTCCTACGGGAGGCAGCAGTGGGGAATATTGGACAATGGGCGCAAGCCTGATCCAGCAATCCCGCGTGGAGGATGACGCATTACGGTGTGTAAACTCCTTTTCTGGTAGAAGACGACTGACGGTATACCAGGAATAAGAGACGGCTAACTACGTGCCAGCAGCCGCGGTAATACGTAGGTCTCGAGCGTTATCCGGAGTTACTGGGCGTAAAGGGTCCGTAGCCGGATCTATAAGTCTGTTTTCAAATTCTTTCGCTCAACGAAAGGCAGGGAATAGATACTGTAGATCTAGAGGTTTTTAGAGGTTAGTGGAATTCCCAGTGGAGCGGTGAAATGCGTTGATATTGGGAGGAACGCCGAAAGCGAAAGCAGCTAACTATAATTCACCTGACGGTCAGGGACGAAAGCTTGGGGAGCAAACGGGATTAGATACCCCGGTAGTCCAAGCCGTAAATTATGTTTGCTAGGTGTCTTTGCGTATGCAGGGGTGCCGTAACCTAACGGATTAAGCAAACCGCCTGGGTAGTATATTCGCAAGAATGAAACTCAAAGGGATAGGCGGGGGAACACACAAGCAGTGGATGATCTAGATTAATTGGATACAAAGCCATAAATCTTACCTAGAATTGACATGTATCGTGTCGTATATGAAAGTATACTAGTTATAGCAATATAACGCTTTACACAGGTGGTGCATGGTCGTCGTCAGTTCGTGCCGCAAGGTGTCTAGTTAATTCTAGGAACGAACGCAACCCTCGTTGTTAGTTATTATGTCTAACAAGACTGCCTTGGCAACAAGGAGGAAGGAGAGGATGACGTCAGATCCTCATGCCCCTTACATCTAGGGCTTCATAGGTCATACAATGGGTAGTACAGCGAGAAGCAATACCGTGAGGTGGAGCAAATCTTTAAAGCTATCCTTAGTTCGGATTGTAGTCTGGAATTCGACTACATGAAGTTGGAATTGCTAGTAATGGCGGGTCAGCATACCGCCGTGAATATGTCCCTGTTCCTTGCACTCACCGCCCGTCAAACCATGGGAGTTGAGGCTCTCTGAAGATCCGTTCGCGGGTTAAGGAGGGAATCAATGACTGGGGTTAAGTCGTAACAAGGTATCCCTACCGGAAGGTGGGGATGGACCACCACCCTAATTAAATGGTAAAAATTAATACATTAAAATGTCAAACTTCTCCCTCGATTCGTCGGGGGATGAACGAGTTGTATACTCTGTCTCTTTCTCGTACTATTGGATATCTCATCCGATAAAAAAACTACACTCTGTGTGTAGTTTTTTGTGTTAGATGAAATAAAATATTTTAGTCATTCTGAGCGAAGCGAAGAATCTAGGAATATATATTCTTTCTATTTTTTTGTCATGATACAAAAGTAGCAAAAAAGTCTAGCAAAACCAACCTGCGGTAGGCAGGCGTTGGTCCGATACACTAGCTTAGTCATAGTAACCTTTCCAGCGTTTTTCGGTTGCTTTACTTTCGATGAATTGGCTCGTTTGATTGTTTCTATTTTCTTGGCTGTGTGTTTCTATCGTAATTTTATGGTTTCATTGTCTTCTGGCACTGTAATATTTCATTGGAAAAATAATTGAGCCTCGTTTTTTATCTCTGATAATTGTTTTTTTCTATCTAAAATATGATTGTCTATGTGCGAGATTATAAGATTTTTGGTTTGTAGGGTATTTGCTAGTATTCCTGCTTCTTGTGACGTAATGTGATGTTTTTCATGAGGAGCTTTAACATCTTTTTCATTTTCTAGGCAAAATGCCTCACACAATAATCGGTCACTATTTATTATATCTTTATTGTTTATTTTTTCTGCTATATCTATTGCTTCATCGCCTAGAAATACAAGTTTTTTGTCGTTTTGCTCTAGTATAAACCCATATTGTTCAGTTTTTTCTGATAGTAAATTGAGAGGTTTGATTTTCCAATCAAACAATGTTATTTCTTGTAATTTATTGATATGTGTATAGTCTATTAGTTTTTCATCAATTTGTTTTTTATATAACTTATGTTGTCAGACAATTATCATGAGTTGTTCTATTTTGTTTTCAATTTCTTCTGAACAAAAAATATGTAGCTTTCATGATTTATGTATTCTCAATAGATGAATCATTCATAGAAGGTGATCACTATGACAATGTGTGACTCGAATATATTCAGGTTTTTTAATTTCTCTGCGTAGTATTTTTTGCATGAGAGACATTCCTCATCATGCATCAATATAGAGTTTATTGTCATTATCTTCTAAAAGCATATGCATCGTATCTACGTAAGGATTTAGCGCAGCCCCTGTTCAAAAATATGTTATTTGCATTGTTTGTATATGTAGGTTAAAAGTTATTTCACTGTTGTATTATTTTCATAGATAATATTCGTCTGATACAAGAGATAACTTAAGATGTAATAGCACAAGATCCCTATGATGATCGTGAGTATTGTTCGTCAAAAATGAATGCTGAGATTGTAGGCCATATGAAGTCAGACGGCAACAATTATTCCTATTATCGTACCTTGTCGATACAAGCTACCTTTGCTGTGAAATCTGAGTGCACTATATGCGATGATACCACTTGCTACCATATGTATTGCTGTGGTGAGCAATCATCTTGCGACGTGCATGCCTCGCATTGTTTGTCATTGTGTACTGACATAGTGGATAAGATATGCTATATGTTCACTAAAACTAAATCACAATCCCATTAGTAATGCAAAGAAAATAAGGTCACGACCTATGTATTTGTTTCATCATTGTTTATGTGCGAGAGCACTACTCGCGTGTATTTTAAGATATTCTTCTGCATACACACTAATAAGGACATAGGCGACTATAGTATTCATTGGAATAAACAAACTTCCGTATGCTGCGATACAAAATAAACAAATACTGACGATAAGGAGTTGTTTGTAGTATGTATTTCCTCTTTGTTGGGTGAAGTAGATGATCGATACGATACTACTACAATAGATGACAAATAAAGTTATATTTGTGATTCCAGCTTCCCATATGTTTCCATAGGACCCCAGCATATAATTGTATAACAACAATGCTCAGACAATAAATAATCCCCAAATATATATTTGGATGTTCTTGAGGGATCGGGTTTTCTCGGTATGGAAAAAATTGCGTAAAACCCATAGTCGTGTATTTTCTATACTAAAAATCGTAACGATAGAGATGATGATGTTTTGTCGATCGAACATTTGTCGTGGTTAGTCTAAAGTATTTTGCTCCTTGCAGTTACTGTTTCATCTTTGCGAGGAACGAAGTGATGAGACAATCTCATGTTATATTCTAGATTGCTTCGTTGTTTACCTCCTAACAAAGACGTGTAGGAAGGACGCTCGCAATGATGGACTTATGAAGATGATATGTTTTTATACTTTATATTTTTCTTTGAGTTGTGCAATGTGATTGGTTATATCTTGGTAATCTAATGAATCACTAATGATGAATAACTCTTGTGCCGTGGATCATTTGCTCATGATACATTTCAATCATTGATCTGTAGGATAGGATATACGAAAGCGTTCTATGGAAGATTTTTTCTGTTTTCTGTCTATTCTTCCGGGTATTATCCTATGGATTGCTGGATGTTTTTCAATTTCTTGTAGCATTTTGTGAAATTCTTTGAGGATATGATGCTCGGTTTTTATCTTCGTAAAAGTTGTTTTCATATGTCTATTGGCCGGTAAATCACTATACTTGTGTATACAGCTTTAGTTACCTGATGCAAGCACATGACAATAGGACAGCTTTTGGCTGATACGCAGTATGGACAGAAAACAATACTGCAGAAGCTTATTATGCACTACTGTGTATTGTCTAGAGAGGAGATGTGGATTCAGGCAGACTTTCAGATTCCAGAAAATGTGGTAGAAGATATTGTTTTGGGATACAAAAAATATATTGAACAAAAAATGCCTTTGGAGTATATTGTGGGGAAGGTCACGTTTTTGGGTAATGATTTTGTCGTTAATGAGCATACTCTTATTCCTAGGCCAGAGACAGAGTATATGATAGAAGCGATTAATGACTTTGTAAAAGATTCGGAGTTTTGACTCCAAAATCCAGATATGCATGTTCTGTTGGATGTAGGGACAGGATGTGGTGTGCTGGGATTGAGTGTGTTGTTACATAATCCTGGAGTTTTTGGTCAGGCGATATTGTCAGATTTTAGTGTGGATGCATTGGGAGTAGCTAAGACGAACTATGGATTGTTAGAGTCTAGGTTGCAGACTGCAGATTTAAGTACACAGATAGATTTTGTCCATGGGAGTCTAGTGGAGTATACACAAGATCCAATCTATACATCACAAATTTGAGGTAAAGATGTCGTACTGGTCGCAAATTTGCCCTATATCCCTGATGAGATGTTTGATACGAATGTTGATGAAACGGTCAAAAAATGGGAACCAAGAATGGCTTTTGTGTGATGAAATGATGGATTGGACTTGTATAGGATTATGTTTGATCAAATTATCAAACTACAGACGACAAATAAAAAAGCAAAGACATTGGTGATGTTTTTGGAGATGATGACATGGCAGATAGAGATATTGCAAGCGGAGTTTTGAGATAGGATGTTGTTTGAGGAAGTGAAGACATTTCACTTCAATATTAGGATAGTGAAGGCATCTCTAAAATAAAAAATTATTCTATAATTACTATTTTTGTCGATTTACTTGACAAATAGATTTTTTTGTGTATAATTGATTTAGTTATGTTTTATTTTGTAGTGTATTTTCTATGGCAGGAGAATGGAAAACAAGAGTATGAAACGCAGTGGTAACGCCAGTGAGGATGATTGCATGAGCTCCTGTCCATGCAGCTGTTGATCTTACTAAAACATGAATTGCCTTGAGTAAAGATTATTATGACATTGCTATGGAAACGATGAATGAAATTCAAGAAACACTTTCTGAAGCAGGTAAAAGAGGGAAGTGGTATCATAAAGTTGCTAATGTCTGAGTGATAGCTCCTGTGTGATCTGCCGCAAAATTTATTACTTGAAATATACAAACTGTTATTAACCCTCTTGTTAATGGAGTATTTAACTTCGCTAAAACTTGATGGGGATTTTTGAAAAATGAGTTTAACAGTGTCAAATCAGTTTTTTCTAAAACTCCTGTGTCAGATTTTTCCTTTGCAAAACTGAAACTTACTCCAACACGAAAATCATGGCGACAACCCAAAAATCTTCTTATTGGATGAGCTGCAACAGCTGCTGTAACTGCTGGATCTCCTGATTCTGACTCAACACCTGCTCCTCAAGCAGTAGTGGCACAGACTCCATCCGACGATAGTGAAACCAAGAAAACAATAACAGATCTTACCGTAAGACTAGAAAAACAAGATAAAGATAACCAAGAATTGCAAAAAAGTATCATTGCCATGCAAGATCAGACCAAGCAGCAAACTCAGCTTATGCAACAGCAGATACAACAGAAAGATGCTATGATTGCAGCACTCCAGGCAGATAATACCAAGCAGATAGCTCAAGAGTGAATAAAAAGTCAGGTTGAAGAATGATTAGATTCAGATCGTGAATCTCCAAAAAAAAAAGCCTCGAAAAAGCAGCCAGTAACTTAAAATCTCATATAGACACGCTTATTCCCCAGTGATATACCACTCGCATCGATACGCCATGATGACATCAGAGAATAGTGATTTCTGATCCAAAAAAGAAAGAGAGAAAAAATAAACCAGAATTATATGTGACTATTAATGAACCAGAAAAAGTGAGGCTTACTTATAGTCCGTATGTTTCTGGTGATCATAAAACAGCTACTTATATCTGAGATTTTGCTCGTGATGACAAGAAAATTGATGCATGTCTCAAAGAAATATTTTCAGCCACACAGGATGATTCGTGAAAAATCAATATTTCTGATACATTAGAGAAGAAATTTTCACTCAAAAAATCTGTTGATAAAGATCGTATCGATGAAAAACTGGTCGAAGATGATGCTACTGATTATGTTCATGAGCCAAAATAATGTTGGTATGTCTTTATGTATTCGGGTAAATTTTCTATTGCATCATCGTCAGCTCTTTTGTTTCGATGCTGTTTTGTACACAGACTACATTGAAAAAGGATCCTTCGATCGCCATTTTTCATTTCATAGTTTATAGGGTACATTTTTCCATGACAGGTTGTTGCTCTATCTCCAGGAATTTTGCCATCGACATGCAGTGATGTAAAGCAGTGGGGACAATGATTCCTGCATGTTTTGGATGCAGTGGGGATAGTTTTTCCGCAGGATATGCAGGTGAAAGTTTCGTTGATTTTTTTCATGGCGGCTTGTATAAATAATAGATTTGTGTTATTATATTCAAAATGGGAATGAAATCAAAATGATTATTTATTATTATCTTAATAATTTGTCTTTGTTCTTTTTGTCATTGCTACAAAAAGAACCAAAAAAATCTAGCAAAAACAGCCTGCGCGTGTTTTTGCGACTTGTTTAGTCGGGGTATCTTTTCAGCGTTTTTTGTTTTGTCTGTTTACTTTGGGTTGATTAGTTTTTTTATCCCTTTTTAATTACCTAATATATAAAAAAATAGCCTCATCGAGGCTGTTTTTTTATCTTATATGATTTCTTTTAGATGTTCATTTCTTCGATGACTTCGTTTGCTGCTTTTTTGAAGAGATCTTTTGCTTCGTCGCTAAGTTGTTTTTCTTCTCTTACTTTTTCAGCTTCTTTGCTGTATTTTGCGTCAAGCTTTTCATATAAGTTTGCTTCAAATTCTTCTACTCTTTCGACAGGTACTTTGTCGATAAGTCCTTGTGAACCTACGAACATCAATGCTGCCATCTTGTCGATAGCGATAGGTTTGTTCGCTGCTTGTTTGAGACAAGCGGTCATTCTTTTTCCTCTTTCAATAACTTTGAGTGTATCTTTATCGAGATCAGATGAGAATTGAGCAAATGCTGCCATTTCTGCATATGATGCGAGGTCTAGTTTTAGTGTTCCCGATGCTTTTTTTACTAAGTGTGTCTGTGCAGCTCCTCATACACGAGATACTGAGATACCAACGTTCATGGCTGGCCTTAGTCCTGTGTTGAAGATATCTGCATCCAAGAATATTTGTCCATCAGTAATCGAGATAACATTGGTTGGGATATATGCGGATACATCTCCTGCTTGTGTTTCGATGATAGGAAGTGCAGTCAATGATCCTGTTTTTCCTTTTATTTTTCCATCAGTTACTTTTTCGATATATTCTGCGTTTACTCTAGCAGCTCTTTCAAGCAATCTTGAGTGAAGATAAAATACGTCTCCAGGATATGCTTCTCTTCCTGGTGGTCTTCTCAATAGTAACGATATTTCTCTATATGCTACTGCATGTTTAGATAAATCATCGTAGATGATAAGTGCGTCTTGTCCGTTGTAAAGGAAATATTCTCCCAATGCACATCCTACATATGGTGCAAGGTATTGCATAACAGCAGGATTGTTTGCTGGAGCAGATACGACTGTAGTGTATTCCATAGCTCCGTGTTCTTTGAGTGTTTCAACAAATCTTGCTACTTTGGATTCTTTTTGTCCAATGGCAACATAAATACATTTCATATTTTCGTTTTTTTGGTTCAAGATCGTATCCAATGCGATAGTTGTCTTTCCTGTTTGTCTATCTCCGATAATCAATTCTCTCTGTCATCTTCCAATTGGAATCAATGAATCGATAGATTTGATACCAGTTTGGAGAGGTTGATCAACAGATTTTCTTGACATTACTCATGGAGCAATTCTTTCTACTGGATATTGTATTGTAGCACTTGGTTCTTTTCATCCATCAATAATATCTCCTAGTCCATTAACAACTCTTCCGAGATATTCTTCACCTACTCCAACAGAAAATGTTTTACCTGTATTCTTTACGATTTGTCCTTGTTGGAGACCTTTTTCTGTTCCAAGAATCAATACTCAGACATAATCTGGCAAAAGATCTAGTACAAGTCCTTTGGTTCCATTTTCAAATAGAACGATCTCTGAATACATCGCATTTTCTAGTCATGCAACAACAGCAACTCCATCCTTGATTTCTAGGATTTCTCCTTGTTTACTAAATGATTCTTTAATATCGCTACTATTGATCTGTGCGTCAATCTTTTGCAATATCGATTCTACTGTACTGTGCATGGTCATAAACATATTATGTATTAAAGCTATTAGTTATATAATCCCAATATAGTGCGAGTATCTTTATCTACCGATCTTTTGTAGTAAAATCATTCTCCACTAACAGTTATTTCATCGTCTTGTGTTGTGTGTTGATCAACTAATGCATCCTTTTGTTGTTTGTGGACAAAAGATTCAAGTTCTTTTACAACTTCTACCCTTCCATGAACAACAAAGTGTGGTTGATAATTTTCTGCAGTATTTTTGAGTATTTTTACTATATGTCTGAGCTTTTCTGCTGTCGCTTTTCCTGTATTTTTTGCCGCTATAAGGATAGCTGCAGCTTCAGGAGAAGCATCTTGGATTGCTTGTGTATAACCACTACTGTAAATTGCTTGTCCATATCTCTTGAGTAATTTGCTTGCGACAATAGCAGCGTCCACCAATACATTATGGTTTATTCCTGTTTGTATCAGCATATGTGCAAATTGTCTATCAGTTGTATACATCCTATACTTTATGAATTAAAACTTCAGTCGATAGTTTATGTCTATCAGCTTTAGTCTTTGAGATCTTTGATGATAGCATCGAGGTATTTTGATTCAATATCTTTATCTGTTGCCAGAAGTTTTTTTACAACCATCAACGATGTCTTTTTTAATCATAATTCAAAATCTTTTTGAAGATCTGACTGGAGTGACGCAGCGCGAGCTTCTCCGTCTTGTATGATTTTTTCAGCTTTTGATTCAGCTTCAGTTATCATCTCTTTTTGTTTCTTGCTTGCTATGGTTGTTGCATCATGAATCATAGATTCTTTAGTTGTTGTTCCTACGGCAATGATTTCTTCAGCTTTTAGTTCGGCTTCTTTAATTTTTTGATTGTAGACTTCGTCTGCATGTTTGAGCTTTTTAAGTAATTCTCTTCTTTCTTCAATGGCGTTGGAAAGAGGTTTTGCAGCAAATTTACTAAACAAAAAGAATATAATTCCGAAGTTTATAATTTGCGCAATAACTGCTGATATACTGATGTCCATACTTGATTCTTAATGTATAAAGTTTGATTATTGTTTTATCCTAACAATGAAAGAGCGATAACCAATCCATAGATAGCTGCTGATTCAACTAAGGCAAGGAAAAGAACCATAAATGTCATGATTTTTCCTTTGATTGCAGGGTTTCTTCGGATAGATTCCATTGCTCCAGCAACCAACAATCCTTCACCAATACCTACTCCAAGACCTGCAGCACCTACTGCAATTCCAGCTCCGATAGCTGCTCCTGATGATGCAGTTGCAGGATCAAGTCCGATGATTTGTAAGGCAATAATCAATCCATAAATAGCTGCTGATTCTGTCAATGCGATACCCAAGATAGTAAGGACCAAAAATGTTCCACTAAGATCAGGATTTTTTCCCATAATTTCGAGTGATTTTTTGGCGATGATACCTTCACCAATACCTACTCCAAGACCCGCAAGTCCTACTGCTAATCAAGCTCCAATGTACAATTCCATGTTTTTGTTGTATTATAAATTTAAAAAGATACTTTTCTATTCGTTCCCTTGTGCTATCTTAACAAATATCGCAACAAGTAATGGGAATACAAAGGCTTGTATAACCGTTACCAATAGTCCTTGTGCGTACAATATCAATGGTGCAATCACAGGAAAGTCTACTGATGCTATATTTTGTGTGAACGAATTTACTCAAACTACGAGTAGTCATAATAGTATACCTCAAGCAAGCATATTTCCATACAATCTCGCCGTAAGCGATAGTACCTTGGCAAATATTCCTACGATATCCAATAAACCTACAAATAGTGATATGATAATGTCAAATAATTTAACAACAACTTTGGCAGGATAGTATTGTCGAGCTGGCATAGTTCCTCTTTCGATATCCAATATTCATTTTCCTGTAATAGGGAGATATTCTAAGAAAAATTTTACGAAATTAAGTGATCTAAATTGCAATATAAGCATCAGTGCTATACTCACCAGTGCTAATGCTAAATTGAAATTGAAACTTGTTGTTGGTATTTGTATGTAGGCAAAGATTGCTTCGATATCAGTGAACATAACTCTGATAAGATCTACGGTATATCCTAGCATATTTGCGACAAATATAACAAAGAATAATGTTACAATATATATTTTTATGCTTCTTTTTTCATCTTTCCCTAAGATTTCTTCGAAAAACTCATACATGCTATCGAAAAGCAAGGTAAGCATAATTCCCGCTTTTGTATTACGTAACACACGAACAAGTCATATAATAAGTAGAATTATTGCCATCTGTATAAGTACTCCAACCATAATAGGAGAAAGTTCTTGGATTGGCGTCCATCGTGATTGTGCGACAAAGACTATAGCTTCGGGCAGTTGTGTTGTAAAGAAGTGTATAATAGTATCGATCATCTAGACAATGTTCTTTAATTAAACTATACTGATTTGCTTTGGAAATCATAGATTTTTCACTCTGTTCAAATTTTATGTTTCCGTAGACGGAGCAGTATACACCCTGCTTACCAGCAGGCTCTCTCATCCAATAAATTTTATGTAAAATATATTGGTGGTCGAGTATAAAAACCAAGCAGCCGTAGGCACAGGGATCTTCTCTGTGGAAGGATCAAGGTGGATGGCTCAGGCTAGACTAGGTCTAACGCATATTCGGCCTCCATATATTACGCAATGAGAAGAAGATATGTCTAGCACCTACGCACCTCTTAGTCTTTTTCTACGTACAGTGGTTGAATGTATGTTTTCGCTAGACATTTGCAAGAGGATTATAGACAAAAAGTTTGTAAAAATTTGCAATATCCTGTTCGCATTGTTATACTTATCATACGTATCGTTTTATTCTTTATTGCTTTATTGATGGTTGATCCTTTTGCATCTACAAATCCAACAGACCCCAAAGAACAATCAAATACTAATACAGACCCCTCTCATGATGTGTTTGGTGGAGTTCCTAATATTTTTTCTGATATGGCAGCTACTGCATTTCAGCCTATAGATCCTGAGACGGGGAGGCCTACTGAGCATACTCCTGAAACCTTAGATCCTTTTTTGCGTGACGATCTCTCTGATTCTTCTATTAGCGATATGGAAGGATCTGATTCTTCTAACGATATATCTCCAATACAATCTCCTGAAGAAACACTTTCTCAAGAACCTTTTGTTGATGCTTTTGGGATTGTATCAGAAAAATCACCTGAGGAGTCAAATACTATAGAAGAGACATCTGAAACTGTGCAGCCTATTGAACAAGAGAATAAGGCTGAAGAAGAAATGCCTGAAACACAAACGTTTGAAAATGAGATTCCTGAAGAAGAAACCCCTGCTATTAAACAACCTACTGACCAAATATCTATACCCAATCAAGACGAGGATGTCGTTGATACACAAACACCATCCTATTTTGAAACTACAGTTTCATTTGATGATGCTCCTGTTGCTTCGGAGTTGGATGCGACTAAGAAATTTACTCCATCTTCTGTTGAGAATCTAGAATCTTCTGCTAATGTATCTGATCATTACGATCCTTTTGTTGATGCACCTAGTGATCAGTCTCAATCTGCGGTTAGTGATGATCCGTTCTTGCAGGATGCAGTGGTAGATGAGAAAACTGTAGATTCTGATACTGAAGTTAAAGATCCATTTTTGGAAGACTATTCTTCTGCTTCTACTGATGAAGTATCTTCTCAAGACATACAAGAAGAGTTTTCCCCTGTGCCTGAAAAATCAATAATTGACTCGTCTAATGATCAGCCATATTCTGTTACTGAAGAGTCAGGAGAGGATGCTCCTATTAATGAATCTATTGTTACTGATCAACAAAATGATGGTGAAGAGAAAATTTCTCTTGATATAACTGATACTGTCTCTTGATTGGACAAGCATTCTGTGAAATCTGAGTCTGTTGCCACACAGGAAGAATTACCTTCTTTGGATAAAGATATTGCTATGCATGAAGATACAACTGATGAGGTTCAAGAAAACACTTCATCGAATGAAGACTCTATTGTTGATATTGACGGGGGATTACATTCTCTTGATGATGAGATTGTTGAAGATTCTTTAGAACCAGACGAACAAATAGATACCCAGCTTCCTGTATCCGATTCTATAGATACTGAAGATGTTGTAAAAACAGGTGAAGAAGCTCCATCTATGGTTCAATGACTTGTTGAAGGCATGTTAGACCCTTTCACGTCTACAAAAGCTTCGCTTGATCTGCCTCCAGAAGAAGATGATGCCGCTATTGAGCCAGTGGAAGACTCTGAAAAAAATCTAGATGAAACTGTTGGTGATGTTGCATCACAGGAAGGCATTGCTCCTATAGTGTCTGATGCTGTGGTACAAGAAGAAATAGTTGATGAAAAAGAAGTGATCGATGAAGAAGAAATTGCCCCTATTGTTACTGAACCAACTGTTGTTGAAGAGGAACAAAATATGCAAAAAGCTTGATTGTCTGATGTGTTTGTGAAGTTTCAAGAATTGCTTGGGTCTATCTATCGTGTACACGATAATCGCTGAGGACATGATCCGTTTTCTGTTGTATGAGCAGATAATGATGCATTGTATATTACCTATGGTTTTGCTATCGAAGCGTCTGCACAGCAAGCTATTATTGTTACTAAAGAGGCTACCAATAGAAAGGATGATGATAGTATAGATACGCATGTTCTTCGCTTTGTGGTCAATAGTAGCTCACTTGTAGAAGTGTATGTGGATGGTATACTATTATTTGTTGAAGATCAACTTGTCGATAATGTGAAAGCAAAAATGCAGTTGATGGACAAATTTAACAAATTTATATTTTTGATTGATCAGTTCATTCAAGATTCTGCAAATCAAGCATCATGAGAGGCTGTTGCTTCTGCACAAGAGGAATTTGGTGGGTTTTAGTATGTTTTGTATAGAAAAACCCCTCCAATTTGGAGGGGTTTTTGTTATGGCACCATTATTTCTATCTTTTTGAAATAAGAATTGTTTATTGATAGAAAATATATACATATATAACGTATGTGTGATTGTGTATTTTAACAATTGTAATAGTGCGTTTCATGGCAAAAGAGAAAAAACAAGTATCTATGGAAGAGAAACTCCGACAATCAGCGAATAAACTTCGTGGATCTGTGGAAGCCTCAGAATACAAACATGTCGTCTTGGGTTTGATTTTCTTAAAATTTGCTAGTGATAAGTTTGAAGAGAGAAGACAAGAACTTATTGCCGAATGAAAAGAAAAATATCTAGAGATGATAGAGTTCTATACTATGAAAAATGTATTTTATCTTCCAGAAATCTCTCGTTGGAGTTATTTGATAGCAAATGCAAAGCAATCAGATATTTCTCTCAAAATCGACACAGCTCTTTTTACGGTAGAAAAAAACAATCCATCACTCAAATGAGCATTGCCTGACAATTATTATTCTCGTTTGAATCTGGATATTACCAAACTTTCTGCACTTTTGGATGAAATCAACGATATCGACACAATCAAAGACAAATCTCACGATATAGTAGGAAGAGTCTATGAATATTTTCTCAGTAAATTTGCAATCGCTGAATGAAAAGGAAAATGAGAGTTTTATACTCCGAAATCTATCGTCCATCTGATCGCTGAAATGATACAGCCATACAAATGAAGAATTTACGATCCTGCTTGTGGTTCTGGATGAATGTTCGTCCAATCGATGAAATTTATAGAACATCATCATGGAAACAAAAAAGATGTAGCTATTTTTTGACAAGAATATACAGCTACAACCTACAAACTCGCAAAGATGAATCTTGCTATCAGATGAATCAGTGCAAACTTGTGAGATATGCCAGAAGATACCTTCAAGAAAGATCAACACAAAGACCTCAAGGCTGATTTTATCATGGCAAATCCACCGTTTAACCAAAAAGACTGGAGAGCTAGTAATGAACTCACTGATGATCCTCGTTGGATGTGATATGATGTACCACCAGCAAGTAACGCAAATTATGCTTGGATACTCACTATGGTTTCCAAACTCTCAGAAAATGGAGTCGCTGGATTTCTGCTTGCCAATGGTGCACTCTCAGGATGAGGAGATGAATACAAAATCCGTAGAAAACTCATAGAAAACGATCTGGTCGAAGCGATTGTGATTTTACCACGTAACTTATTTTATACGACAGATATCAGCGTAACACTATGGATAATTAACAAAAATAAAAAATCAAGATCTGTAGAGGTAAATTGAGAAATCAAAAACTATAGAGACAGACAGCGCGAAGTGTTGTTTATGGATTTGCGTCAGATAGGTATTCCATTCGAAAAAAAATATACACAATTTAGTGATGAAAATATCTCACAGATAACTGACTCTTATCATGATTGGCAAGCTAATGGAAGTAATTATCAAGATATTGCTGAATTTTGTTATAGTGCGAAACTAGAAGAAATCATCAAAAAAGATTTTTCTCTTGTACCCAGTAAATATATAGAATTTATCAATAGGGACGAAAATATAGATTTTGATGAAAAAATGATAAGTTTACAATCTGAGTTTAAAGAATTGTTGCAAGAAGAGACAAAATCAAAAGATGATCTCCTTTTAGTGTTTAAAAAACTAGGATATGAGATCAAACTATAAACCATTATGACAATATATCCAAGAGGTAAATAATCGCAATTCTGATTTGAGTGTGAGTCTTTTATTGTGAATTAGTATTCAGAAGATATTCATCCCATCGATTGCCAATACTATCTGAACGGACATGACAACCTACAAAATTATTACGAAAAATCAGTTTGGTTATGGAACGGTTACCTCGAGAAATGGAGATAAAATCTCTATTGCCTTATTAGATCAAGGTAAAGCTATCGTTTCTCAAGCATATAAAGTATTTGAAATAATAGATGAGAAAGAACTATTACCTGAATATTTGATGATGTGGTTTAGAAGATCAGAGTTTGATAGATACGCAAGATATATGTCTCATGGTAGTACAAGAGAAGTATTTGGCCGGGAAGAGATGTGTGATATACAACTCCCCATCCCAGATATCACCAAACAACAAGAAATAGTCGATGAATATAATACGATCAAAGATAGAATTTCTTTAAATAATGATCTGATTGGTAAACTGGAAGAGACAGCACAGGCTGTGTATAGAGAGTGGTTTGTGGATTTTGAGTTTCCTGATGAGAATGGAGATCCTTATAAATCTAGTGGTGGAGAGACGGAATATTGTGAGGAGTTGGAGAAGGAAGTACCAAAGGGGTGGAAGATGGAGAAAATAAAAGACTTTGTAGGTGATATGAAAAATTGAGCTACACCATCAAGAGACAGGCAAGAATATCGAAATGCAAAAGATATTCCTTGGATAAAAACATGAGAAATATGTAATAACATTTTGGTTAGTGCAGAAGAATATATATCTGAAAAATGATTCAAAAACAGTTCAACAAAGTTATTACCCATAAATACAGTTCTAATGGCTATGTACTGAGTAACTGCATGACAAGTCTGATTTTTAAAATTTAAAGCAACTACAAATCAAGCGTGTTGTGCAATGATATGTGAAGATATAAATAGAGCATCTTATCTATATTATCATTTATTAAAAAATCAGGAAGAAATTGCGAGCATGGCGATTGGTGGAGCACAGCCAAATCTAAGTAAAAACTTGATAGAAGAACTTTTTATTTTAGATCCATATCAAAATGTTTTAGAAGAATGTGATTTGCCAAAAATTATTGATTTTCGATATAAGAAGACACAAGAAAATGAAAATATTGAAAAAGTGAAAGATTTGATATTATCGAAGATGGCGAGTGAGGGGTAGTGTTTTAGTTTGTTAATGGTTTATTATGATTATTGGACTATTTTTAAGACACATAAAGGCATACAAAGGAATTAATTTTATACCCATAGGTTTTAAACATAATTTTGTAAGTTATGTTGGTGAAAATGGAGCAGGAAAAAGTTCTATCTTGGAAGCTCTAAATTCTTTTTTTAATAATAAAAAATATATTATAAATAAAGATGCACTTTCGGATAGTATTTCTGGATCAAATAATCCATTTATACTTCCTATTTTTTTAATAGAAAAAGTAAAAATTACAAAACATAAAAAAGAATTTGAAAAAATGAGTGAGTTCTTTTGGAATATAGACAAAAAACTACTTGCCTCAGGTGTGCAAGGTTCTATTAAAGATTTTTTTGAGATTAGAGATAAGATTATAGATAAACAACATACTCATTATTTGATATTAATGGGAGAAACAAATCTTCTAGCTGGACATAAAACATTTTTTGGAAGTTTTCATACTGAAGAAAATTTTCTTGTTAATTTTTTGGATAAAAACAAAGAAGGTATTGAAGGAAAAAAAGGTGAGGATAGAGAAAAAATCATTAGAGATTGGACAGAAGAATTAAATAAAAAATTAGACTCTGCTGATTGGAAAAGAATTTTACAGGAATTAAAAGATCTTTATTCTTATGTTTATTTACCAGTAGAACTTGATGTTGAAAGTTTTACAAAAATTGAAACAAATGAAATGCAAAAGATTTTTGATAAAGATTTGAAAAAAGAGATAGAAAATGCATTAATGCAGGTTAAATTTGATACCAGTGAAGGAATAAATACAAAACTAGATAATTTTGTTGATAATATTGGAACTACCCTAAATAATGAATATTCATATGATACGGGTTCGCAGAGAGGTAATACTGTAACAAAAACAGATCTTGTTGAAAAAATTATTGAATCTTATTTTCAAAAAAGAATTCTTCATAAAGGTGGTAAAAAAGTTAGCGAATTAAGTGCAGGAGAAAAAAGGCAGGCTCTTATCAGTCTTGTTTATGCTTTCTTGGTAAAATCAGAATATAGAGACAAGAATATAATTATCGCCATTGATGAGCCAGAAAATTCATTACATACTTCTTTGTGTTATGATCAATTTGATAAATTACAAGAAATTTCTGATAAAAGCCAAATATTGGTAACTACTCATTGGTATGGATTTCTTCCTACAGTAAATAAAGGGATTGGACATTTTTTGAATTCAGATAAATCCGATAATATAAAATTTGAAACATATGATTTATACGATTATAAAGCTAAGGCTCAGAATGATTCAAATTCAACAAAAAGAGAGATGCCTCATGATTTTCATTTAAAAAGCACAAATGATTTAGTTCAATCAATTTTTTATTCATTGAATAAAAAAGAACCTTATAATTGGCTTATAGTTGAAGGTATAAGTGAAAAGATATATTTTGAATATTTTTTTAAGGATGAGATAAAGAATAAAAAGTTAAGAATACTTTGTTTAGGAGGGCAAAATAAAGTTTCTGAATTATATGAATATTTAGAGCTTCCAATAAAAAATGAAAAAGAGGATTTAACAGGGAAAATTTATTGTTTAATAGACACAGATCAAGCAGATCATAAAAAAACTATTTCTGATGGCTATAAGAATCTTAAAATCAGAAGGCTTTCTAACAAAAATACAAACGATAAAACTGAATTATTATGTTTAAATAATTGAGATAATAGTAATTGTGATATAGAACAATCTTTGAATCCAATTATTTTTCAAAAAACAATAAATGAATTAAATCTCGATGAAAAATATAAAATAGAAATCATTGAAAACAATGAAGGGAATAGTAATTTCATTAAAAATTTTAAAAATTTAGACATAGGAGATTTCTTTAAAGAAAATGAAGGGGGAAAGAAAGTCTGCTTTGCAAAGAAATATGTAGAGATTATGAATTGCGAAAAAGATCCAGATAAATTTTTTCCTATTTGGATAAACGAAATAAAGATTTTTTTGGGATATAGTCCAATAATTTATAAGAACCTCTAAATAACACTCCCAAACTTCCACCTCCGTCAGATTTATTCTTTTAGTATATCCCATGAAATTCACCGAAGAGGCTTTGGAATCAGCTATCATAGAACTCCTTCAATCACAATGATATCCACATCACAATGGTTCACTTATTCACAAAGAAATAAGTGATGTTTTGCTTCGTGAAGATTTGCAAAGTTTTCTTCTAGATAAATACATAGACGATAAAATTACTCTCAATGAAGTAAAATCTATTATTCGCAAATTAGAACTCTATCCTAGCTCTAGCCTCTACGACAGCAATAGGCAAATCATGAAAATTATTTCAGATTGATTTATTTTCAAAAGAGAAGACAGAACACAAAAAGATCTGTATATTGAGCTTATCGACTTCCAAAACAGAGATAAAAATAATATCAAGTTTGTAAACCAACTAGAGATTCAATGATTTGAAAAAAGAATCCCAGACTGAATCTTATATATCAACTGAATTCCTCTCGTAGTATTTGAATTCAAAAGTGCAATCAAAGAAAATACTACAATTAGAAATGCTTATACTCAATTGACAGTGCGTTATCGTAGAGATATTCCAGAATTGTTTAAGTATAATGCCTTTTGTGTCATCAGTGATGGAGTAAACAACAAAATGGGCTGACTTTTTGCTCCGTATGATTTTTTCTATGCGTGGAGAAAGACTGATATTGAGAGTAAACCAGCAGATGGAATAGATTCATTATTTACAATGATCAACTGACTTTTTGATAAAAATCGTTTATTGGAAGTGATCAAAGATTTTGTCTATTTTCCAGACCAATCAAGAGATGAACTCAAGATAGTATGTCGTTATCCACAGTTTTACGCAGCCAAAAGACTTTTTGAGAATATTGTCACCAATCTTAAACCTCATGGTAGTGGTAAGGGTGGAACCTATTTCTGAGCAACGGGAAGTTGAAAAAGTTTTACTATGCTCTATCTGACTCGTTTATTGATGAAGAGCAAAGAATTATCCAATCCAACAATAGTTTTGATTACCGATAGAATTGACCTTGATGATCAACTTTCATGACAATTTGGAAATGCAAAAGATTTTATTGGAGATGATATGGTCGTAAGTGTAGAAAGTAGAGACGATCTCAAAGAAAAATTGCAAGGAAGAAAAAGCGGATGAGTATTTCTCACGACCATTCATAAATTTACAGAAAGTCTGGATCTATTGAGTGAGAGAAACAATGTGATTTGTATTTCCGATGAAGCACACCGTTCACAAATAAACTTGGATAAAAAGATTAAAATCCATAAAGAAAACTGAGTGACGAGTTCTTATTGATTTGCAAAATATCTCCATGATAGCTTACCAAATGCGACGTATGTTGGATTTACAGGAACTCCAATAGACGCGACTTTGAATGTTTTTGGTCCTGTGGTTGATATGTATACTATGAAAGAATCTGTAGAAGATAATATTACTGTTCGTATAGTATATGAATGAAGAGCCGCAAAAGTATTTTTGGAAGAAAAAAAACTCCAAGAAATTGAAGAGTATTACAAAAAATGTGAAGAAGACTGAGCTAATGAATATCAAATTGAAGAAAGCAAGAGAGCGACAACAAAAATGGAAGTGATTTTGGGAGATAAAGATGTTATCAAGACACTTGCAAAAGATTTTGTTCAGCATTATGAAACTCGTGTAAGTGAATGAGCAAGTGTATTATGAAAAGCAATATTTGTTGCTCCAAGTAGACCAATTGCATATCAAATTTATCAAGAAGTTATTACTCTTCGTCCACAATGGGCAGAAATCAAAAAGTGTGATAACTGAGTAGAATTGTCAGAAAAAGATAAAAAAGAGATCAAACCTATAGAAAAGATCAAATTAATTATGACAAGATGAAAAGATGATCCAAAAGAGTTGTGGGATATGATCTGACCCAAAGAACACAAGAAAGAATCTGATAGACAATTCAAAAATAAGAAATCAAATTTCAAAATTGCAATAGTAGTGGATATGTGGCTTACTGGTTTTGATGTGCCATCTTTAGATACTATATATATTTACAAACCACTCCAACAACATTCACTTATTCAGACTATTTCCAGAGTAAATCGTGTCTATGAATGAAAAGAAAGTTGATTGGTTGTAGATTACATCTGAATCAAAAGTAAGATGAATTTAGCTTTAAAAAAGTATTCAAATATCGATGATGAAGATTTTGAAGATATCGAAAAGGCAGTTGTAATAGTCAAAGATCAATTAGATTTACTCAATAAACTTTTTATTAAATTTGATTCTAAAAAATATTTTGATTGAAGTCCTTTAAATAAATTGGATTGTTTAAAAAAAGCTGTTGAGTTCATCCAAAGTACAGAATCTGTAGAAAAAAGATTTATGAATTTAGTAAAAAAACTTCGTTCAGCATACAATTTAAGCTGTTCAAGTGAAGAAATAACATATCAAGAAAAAGATCAGATTCACTTCTACTTTGCCATCAAATCTATTCTCCATAAACTTACAAGATGAGATGCTCCAGATGCTTCTCAAATGAATGAAAAAGTAAGAGAATTGATAAATGAAGCTATTATAAGCGAATGAGTCGAAGAGATATTTAAATTATGAGATAATGAACAAAACAAGAATATAGATATTTTTAGTGACGAATATTTGGAAAAAATTAATAAAATTAAACTACCAAATACAAAGATCAAATTGTTACAACAACTACTCAATAAAGCAATTAATGAATATAAAAAAACTAATAAAATCAAATGAATAGATTTTTCAAAAAAACTAAAGAAATTAATCGATACTTATAATGAAAGAAAGGAAGATTTAGCTTTGGCAAATGATGTTTTAGATGATGTTGCAGATCAATTTGCTAATCTATTTCATGAACTCAAAAAAGATATCAATTCATTTAAAGATTTATGAATAGATTTTGAAGAAAAAGCATTTTATGATATTCTCAAAGATATTGCAAAAAAACACTGATTTGAATATCCAGAAGACAAACTTATTGAATTATCCAAATCAGTTAAACTTGTAGTAGATGATAAAACAAAATACACAGATTGGGCTCAAAAAGTTGATATCAAAGCAGAATTAAAAGTAGATCTTATTCTCACCTTGGCAAAATATCATTATCCACCAGTAACAAAAGACGAAGTATTTAAAGAAATATTTGAGCAAGCTGAAAATTTTAAGAAGTATGTTATAGAGGAATAAATTTTTTTTTGAGACAAATATTTTTTCTTGTTTTCGTTGCTATTATTGTTATGGTGGATATGTTTATTTTCTGATAGAGTATATGCAATTATTTTTGACGGATTTTGTCCAAAAAGATGCCAATGTTGTTATAGAAAATCCTCTTGTTCTTGAACAGCTTAAGAAGGTATTGAGAATGAAAAAAGGGGA
>Ga0209284_10001051_pt1 | contig 43860 bp, 50 predicted proteins | sample FRY03_FD_187211 | JGI IMG/M metagenome (GOLD analysis project Ga0209284, IMG submission 187211) | Freshwater microbial communities from Lake Fryxell liftoff mats and glacier meltwater in Antarctica - FRY-03 (SPAdes) (version 2) | ecosystem: Environmental > Aquatic > Freshwater > Ice > Glacier... | reverse complement strand
CATCGACTGTGCGTTCTCGATCGCGTTCAAAGGAGGTGAGTATGACCTTTGCCCCGTGATCGAGCGCCGCTGCTGCAGTGGCGTACGCGATGGAATCGGTGGTGGACACACCGGTAATCAAAAGGCGCTTGTTGCTCAGCAAGGTCACGGGAGTACTCCGGTCGGGTTGGCGTTGAACACTGCTTGTGTCATTTGCACCCATGTTACACGAGTTAGAGATCGTGTTCTATAGATAGTACTTTTAGACTACTGAGTTACACTTCGTGTGTTAGTCTTTTCCTAGAGGTCGCATATGAGGTCCATTCTGTATCTGAGAATACGCAAACTCCCGAGGCATTCGGTGCTTGTGCTAGCAGATGTTGTCGGATGAACCTAGGCCCAGCGACGACAAGACTCCTTCAGTACGTGGCGTTTGCTACTAAACATGGCAAGGAAAGGCAGTTTGGTCCGCGGCTCAGTCGGGTATTAGGCGTCAGGGTGGCTGTGGCAGAACTAGACACCGATCAGCTAGGCACCTTTACCGGCGAGATCCCCCGCATATTGGACCAGCACGAAACCGCCCGGAAAAAGGCCCGTTGGGCTCTCGACCACACCGGTGCCAGATACGGACTGTCAAGCGAGGGATCCTTTGGCCCTCACCCACAGATTCCATTCATAGCTACCGGCCTTGAGTTAGCAGTATTCATTGATGATAAAGAAGACTTGGAAATCAATGAGTTTCTGCGAACAACGGAGACCAACTTTGCTCAGCTCACGACCACCGAGGTATCGATTCCCGTATCCTTTCTCGATCGAGTCCAGTTTCCTTCCCACGCTCTCATTGTGTCTCCATCACCCAATATCGGACCGTTTATCAAAGGCATTCAAGACAACGAGGAACTGCGCGACGCCATCGCTTCAACCATTGCCACCGCAGGCACGGCCACCCTCCAGACCGACATGCGCGCACACCTCAATCCAACCCGACAGCTCTGTCTGGAAAAGTTGGCGGAGCGTCTTGCTATCCGCCTATCAGCGCGATGCCAGCGCTGTCAGGCCCGAGGGTGGGGAATCGTTGAGGTAACGGTCGGCCTCCCTTGCGAATGGTGTGGATCGGCGACGAACATGATCGCCTCAGAACATTTCGCCTGCTCGCGGGGCGAATGCAAGCACCGGGCAGAAATCGCCGTCGATGGTCTGGCCTCCCCTGGCGACTGCCCACGATGCAATCCGTAATCGGCCATCCTTAGTCAGGAACCCGGAGCCAGGAACCCGGATCTGGCGAGCTTGCTCTCTGGCCAACCTGAACTCCGAACTGTAGTATGCGATTCAGTATTGCCGAGTTATAGCTCGTGTGTTAGAAACCGTATTTATGGCAGAACGCATCAATCCTTTATCCCCATGCATCATCGGTACGGCTCGCCGCACTTGGAACCACGGGCAGGTCGCGCCTGAACCGCTCGACATGTGGGATGAGGTCAGCCGGGCAGCCGCAATTGACGCTGTCCTAGGAACGAGGACCACTGCACGTGATGTGCTCAAGGCAGTAGACGAAATCGGACTAGTCCATTGCCAGTCCTGGTATTACGACGACCCACCATTGCGCCTAGCCCAGCGTCTTGGTCAGCCCGCCGCTCGCCGCGAGGAATCCATCCTCGCTGGCACCTCCCCGCAACGTCTCTGCGACGCAGCAGCAGCACGAATGCTGGCTGGTGAAACCTCGGTAGCCATAGTCGTAGGCGGAGAAGCACTCGCGACTCAAAAAGAGTTTGACCGTAACGGAACCGAGCGGGGCTGGTCCTTTCCACATCCTCACCCGCCAGCCTTTCCCGTTCATCTCAACGAGTGGTACCTGCCTACCGAGATTGCTCACGGAGTCCTACCTGCGTGGCTCACATTTGCTCTGCTCGAGCAGGCCCGTTGGGCTGAACGCGGGGCGGATGCTGCTGACCGTTACCGATTGGGTGAAGTGATGGATCGATTGAATTCTGTAGCAAGCCAAAACCCAGATGCTTGGTTCCCGCAGCGCCATAGTGCCAGCACCATCATCACTCCGACTAAAGACAACAGGATGATTGCCACACCGTACACAAAGTTGATGACTGCATTCCTCGATGTCGATATGGCGGCCGCAAACTTGCTAGTTACGCATGAGGTTGCTGAACGCTGGGGCGTACCGCCTGAACGACGTGTCTACCTTCGAGGTTGGGGATTCGCACGCGATACCGTTCACATCGCAGAACGGACTGAGCTTGGCTCATCCCCTGCCATGCGGTCTGCATCCTCAGAAGCACTCAAGCGTGCTGGGCTAAACATCGGCCAGATCGATGTGTTCGATCTTTACAGTTGCTTTCCTGCTGCAATGCAGTTCGCAACTGATGCGCTTGGAATTGATGAATCCGATCAGCGAGATCTTTCTCTGACCGGCGGACTCCCTTATCACGGCGGACCTGGCAGTAATTACATGAGCCACTCCATCAGCCATATGGTCGACCGACTGCGGACAGGCTCTGTTGGCACCGCAATGGTGACGGGGGTTGGCATGCACATGACCAAACACGTTGCCGGAGTTTGGTCGACGACCCCGGGCACCATTGCAAACAAGACCGACCACGGCCCCCAGCGCTGGACACAAGAAAATGCGGTCCCACGGCATCCCGAGGAACCGCCACCCAGACTGATTGTGGAACAAGCTTCCGGGTCAGCAGTATTGGCCGCCGCCACGGCGGTCTACGAGACCGCTTCCTCTGACCCCTATGTAGTAGCCATCTGCAAACTCAGTGAAACCGAGCGCTGCTACGCCCGATCTAGCCAATCAGAGGTGCTTGAAGCAGTGATCAGCGGAAATTGGGCTGGCGCATCGGGGCATGTGGAGTTCAACGGAATAACCAACGAGTTATCACTCTGACCTTCTAGAAACGGGCTGACCATTGAGATGCCAGATAATTATATGCGAGTCTTGCATCGTGTATTAGATTGCGTGTATTGTGTTTCTTATGTCTAACAGCACATCCCTACTCGTACTTCTGGCACCGATCGCCTTTGTTGCCGTCGCGGTGGCCGCTGCCATCTTTCCTGGCGCAAATCCGCGTCGTGTTATCCAGCTGGGTGCCATTGCCAGCTGGCTGGGTGTTGCGGTCGCAGCTGTTGCCGCAGCGGCCACCATGGCTAATGGCTTAATTGAGAGCCCAACTTTGGGCGGTGGTGGGTTGGGCTTGTCGATCCGCCTTGATGCTCTAAGCACAGTCATGTTGCTCATGATCAGCCTCTTGGCGGTTGTTATCTTCAGGTATAGCTGCAACTACCTTGATGGCGAGAGTCGCCATGGGGTGTTCCTCGGCCGGCTTGCCGCCACAATCGCGTGCGTTGAGGTTCTTGTACTTTCGGGCAATCTGGCGCTGCTTGTGGCGGCCTGGATAGCCACGAGCTTGGCCCTGCACCGGTTACTACTCTTTTACAAGGACCGACCCGCCGCAATAGTGGCGGGGCGCAAGAAGTTCATTGTCGCCAGGATCGGCGACTTGTTTCTGCTCGCCGCTGCTGTTGGCCTTAACCATCACTTCGGTACAGGAAACCTACAGGCAATCATCGACGGTGCCAGAGCTACCGTGACACCTGGCTGGGGCTACGGAACCGTTGAACTTTCGGCCGTCTGCCTAGTTATGGCGGCACTCCTAAAGTCCGCGCAGTTCCCGGCACATGGCTGGTTGGTCGAGGTCATGGAGACTCCCACGCCAGTCTCGGCCTTGTTACATGCAGGCATCCTCAACGCTGGTCCGTTTCTGGCAATCCTTATGGCTTACGTCATAGCCCCGGTGTATCTAGCTACGACGCTGCTCATTGTGGTCGGCGGTTTCACTGCGCTCTTTGCCTCGGTGGTATTGCTGACACAGCCCTCAATCAAAGTCTCACTGGCCTACTCCAGCGCCGCTCAAATGGGTTTTTTGCTCATGGTCTGCGGAATGGGTATCTACACCGCTGCTCTGTTGCACTTGGTTGCTCACTCTTTCTACAAAGCACATGCCTTCTTGTCTTCGGGCAGCGTCATCGATGACGCCCGGGCCGACAAGGTTGCAGTTCCCAAGCGCCTAGGCGCCCCCTTGCGGGTGCTCGGCAGTGTGGTAATCGCGCTAGCAATCTACCTTGCGCTCGCCGCAGTGTTCGGCGTCAACCTGACTGGCGAACCAATGCTGTTGGCAGTGGGGCTGATCCTGGTGCTCGGCACTACGCAGCTGCTTGCACCTACTCTTGACTCCGCTGGGACTGCTCAGGGAACCGCTCGGGTAGCGGCCATGGCCTTTGGCGTCACGCTCTCATTCTTCGTGTTGGAATCGGTTGCCCACAAAATCCTCGTGAACACGGTTCCAGAGGTTGCAGTTCCGACTGCTATCCAAGGCGCACTGATGGTGCTCATCCTCGGGGCCTTCGCCACTGTCGTACTGATGCAAGTCTTCGAACCAGCACACGGCAGTAGTCCTCGCCGACGAGTGATAGCCGTTCATCTAAGAAACGGCCTCTACGCCAATACCGCATTCGACCGCGTAGTCGGCGCCCTCCGCACTCAGAAAGCCCCCGCGGAGTCGGTGCGATGACGAACCCATCCAACACCCAGATGATCTTCTCAAATCCAAACAACATAGGAGTTGACCCCGTGTCTCAGAACCCTGCACAGGCCCTCACCATCAGGGCCGAGCCTGCCGAGGTGGCTATTCGTAACGCGTGCCGGCGAATCGCACCTCTTTGGCCACTAGAGAACTTCGTTGCGGTGAATCCGTACCTTGGTCTCACTGGCCAACCGTTCGGAGAGGTTGCAGAACTACTAGCCAGTACTGCCGGAGCCCGGGCGACCTTACCTGCAGCGTTCTATCTTGACGCTGTTGCATCTGGCCGGATCAGTCACCGCGATCTGTTGTTCGCTCTCAGCTCTGCTGAATCCTCTCCCGCTTCTAACCCGGCCGAGTTGTTGGAGTTGGCCCGCGAGGCCTGCGGTGACGAGCTTGCTGCTGCCCCGCTAGTCCCTACGGTGGCACGGGTGGCCTCGGCCCATACGGGCCGAGATTGGAAACGGCTGACCGTGGACCGAATCTCGGCTTGGGCCGCCGCGTATTTCGACGGTGGTCAGGCAATGTGGAGCTCAGCTGCAGCTGCAGAATCGCCGTTCACGGCCTGGCGTTTCGAGGCTGTCATAGACCGCACCCCAGAACTGATGGGGCTGCGGAAGTTCCGTAAGACAGTTCGTTCACTTCCGCAAGGGGCAGTGGATGTGAACGCTTATGTCCTCGATGAACTGGGTATCCCGGGCGAGGTTCGGGAACTGTATCTACACGCGCTGCTACTACAGGTCGGCGGCTGGGCAGCACATGCAGCCCGTCTGGTATGGGAGAGCGAACTAGCCGGACAGCAAGACGACTCCCTCCTAGAGTTCTTAGCGGTCCTGCTGAGTTGGGAACTGGCGACCTTCAGGTCACTAGCTGGCTCTGGCCTAGAAAAAGCATGGAGCGAAGCTGTAGAGCAACTAGAGACGATGGGTACGCAGCCCAAAATTCGTGATTCGTTGGCTATCCGCCTCATCCTGCAAGATGCGTTCGATCGTTCCGAACAACGCAAGATCATTGAGTCCTTCGCTGGACATGAAACAACCCCTGATCTTGACCGGCGCCCCACCACTCAAGCGGTTTTTTGCATCGATGTACGCTCCGAAGTCTTTCGGCGCCACCTCGAGAGCGTCAGTGAAGATATCGACACCATCGGCTTTGCCGGATTCTTCGGTTTCGCCATTGATTACATCCCACTGGCTCACGAGGTCGGCAACACCCAGTGCCCAGTGTTGTTGACCCCGACATTCACTATCGCCGAGACGGTCAGCAACCCAGAGCGTCATGCGGAAGCGGTAGAGAGCCGCCGCCTGCGTCACCAAACCCAACGCTCCTGGAAGTGGTTCAAGTGGGGTTCAATCTCATCTTTCAGCTTTGTGGGATCGTTCGGGCTCGCCTATCTCCCCAAGCTGTTCGCGAACGCCTACGGGTTGAGCCGACCAAGTAAGCGACCCGAAGAAGAAGGTCTGAGCACCTGGGCTATCGCCCACAAAGGGCCGAGTCTTGAAGCGGGCGGCAAGCCGGGAGTTGGCATTCCCTTAGCAGACCGAATTGCAACGGCCGAGGGCGCCCTTCGCGCCATGTCGCTGACTAGTGGTTTCGGACGGCTTGTGATGATCACGGGGCACGGTGCTATGACAGCTAACAACCCCTATGACACCGGTCTGGATTGCGGTGCCTGTGGTGGCCATACCGGCGAGGCGAACGCACGTGTGGCAGTGGCCGTCCTCAATGACCCCGATGTTCGTGCGGCGTTAGCTCTTAATGGCATCAAGATTCCAGAGGACACGTGGTTCCTTGCGGCGCAGCACAACACGACTACTGATGAGGTCGACATCTTCGATTCCTTGCTGGTTCCCGCTGGCCACGAGGCTGATCTTGTCTTGCTGGAACAACGTCTGGCACTAACAGGGGTGCTTGCCCGTGAGGAGCGAGCTCGCCGCATGGGCATTGCACCCGGACCCAAGTTGCACCGATCTGTTATTGGACGGAGTACGGATTGGGCTCAGGTTCGACCCGAGTGGGGTCTAGCTGGCTGCCGAGCATTTGTCATCGCCCCCCGGCACCGCAGCTCCGGCATTGATCAAGCCGGCCGATCATTCCTGCACTCCTACGATTGGCGTGCTGACGACGGGTTCGGCGTGCTTGAGCTGGTGATGACCGCTCCAATGGTGGTTGCTAGCTGGATCAGCCTGCAGTACTACGCCTCAACGGTTGAAAACCAGCAGTTCGGCTCAGGTAATAAAACTCTGCACAACGTAGTTGGCCGCCTTGGGGTCTTTGAAGGCAACGGTGGCGATCTGCGGGTCGGGCTGCCTTGGCAATCGGTCCACGACGGCGAGAAGTACCAGCACGAACCGCTCAGGCTAAATGTAATTATCGAAGCTCCGATTGAAGCCATAAATACCATCCTGGCCAAACACGAGGGCGTGCGGGATCTAGTAGACAACGGGTGGCTTCACCTGTTGGCAATGGACGAGGCCGGAGCTATCTCGCACCGTTACACCGGCGCGCTTAGCTGGGAGTTGATTGCAGCATGATCACTAGTGTCGCGACGACCAAGGCCCAGGGCAGCAGGCATACGAAAGGGTATCTGGGAACAGTAAAATTCCGGGTTTGAGCCGAGACTAGGAAGTCAGATGACAAAATGCCGTCATGCGCAGCGCTGCAAGTGTTACTTTTCGCAAGTACATACATATGACGGGGGTTTACATTGAAGGCTTCAACAAAGCGTTACGTTTCTACGGGCGCACTCATGGCGATGGTTGCAGTTTTTAGTACTGGCTGCACTCTTGAAGAAGTACTCACAGTTTCCAGAATTCTGGGCCTCTTCCTATAAATAGTTGCAGTTGGCAGGCTGAATGAGTGCGCGCGTACAAAATCTGAGCCAAGCCGCAACTGCCTTTGACACCTTTGCTCAGGCCGAAGGAACCAACGTTCCTACCTATGCTCGGATCTGTCGGATAATCGCCGCTGACCCCGCGCTTCATGGACTGCTGCTAGAGGCACCGACGGGCCAACGCCTTGCGGTGCTCTTGCTTGCAGCTCTGCATTATTTGTTATTGACGACACCCGAGCATGAGCTCTCGGCTTGGTATCCATCAGTATCTGGGCATGCAGCAGCAGAACTAAACCCTGCGCCGGCGCTGCGCGATCTAATAGAGCGGAACCGCCCAGAACTGCTTCATCTACTCCGAAGCCGACAAGTGCAAACCAATGAGGTCAACCGCTGTTGCGCGTGGTGGCTCGGCCTAGGCAGCATTACAGCGGGTGACGCTAGACCCATTGTGCTCATTGAGCTTGGAGCTTCCGCTGGGCTGAATCTGCAACTTGATCGATACGGGTACCAGTTCAGTTATCACGGCAGCCAAGAGGTTGTCATGGCCGGTGTACCAACTGCTTTGGTTCAACTTGGAACAGAATTCCGCATCGAATCAGAAGGAGGTTTCGCCTTAGAACCAGCCATCGAGCTTTACAGTGAATACTGCCGAGGTGCTACAAAGATTTTACCTGAAATTGTCTGGCGAGCTGGACTTGACGTTCGGCCTATCAAACTGAGCAATCCAGATGACTGCTTATGGCTAAAAGCTTGTGTATGGTCAGAGCAGCTGCTTCGCTTTCAAAGACTTACTGCTGCAGTCGACACTGCTAGCGAGCATCCACTCGAGGTAGTCGCTGGTGACCTTCGCAGCACTCTTGGTCAGCTACTGCGTGACACAGCCCCCGGATGCCATGTTGTGTTGCTGTGCTCTTGGGTGCTCGCATATCTACCGCGCTCTGATCGGGTTGCGTTACATCGCTCGCTTGAGCAGGCTGGCGGCCAACTTGCCCTACGAGGTAGCCGGCTGTCGATGCTGACACTTGAATCAGCCGAGGTTGTTCCTTGGGTGCGTCCAAACTCGCGACGTAAGGACGTGTCTGCTGAGAAACAGCATGCATCTCTTTTGGCGGTCACCAACTTTGGCGAGCTCCCCCCAAGTACCAGCCGAATCTTGGCTAGTTGCCAAGCTCACATGTTATGGGCCGAGTTACTGAGTTTCTAACGCCTAATTGGCTAGACAACTGCTGCTAGCAGCGTCGAATGAAAACGACACTGGCAATTTGAGCGCAACTATTCATTGGCAACACAAGTTTTGCCGGCATAGACAAATGCAGAAGGGTTGAGGGCGAACACCACCCTTACGGGGAGGTTGGATTACTCCTCCGGTTTCCCGATACCGTTCTCATCGCCCTCTTCGGAATCGAATAGCACCTCGGCCAAGATGTCTGGTGTGTTGATAACCGAAAGTTCGCTAAGTCGCGTTGCTATTACTACCAGGCCGTTGATAAAGCTAAAGACTTGTAATGCCGATGCTAACGACAGCGGCCACGCAGTCACCTCGCCGGGACTAATGCGTTGCAGTAATGCCTTACGTAATGGCAAAAGTTCTTCGGCGGTAGGTAATGGTTCAAAATCTTTCAGGGCTTTCCCGACCTGATCAAATACCGCAGCAGTGTGAAACGCCAATTCGGTAATTTCGATTCCCGCATCTGTTAATCGCCCACGAACCGAGTCCTCTGTCATTGCATCATCCATTGCCGCGCACTGTTCCCAAAGACGCAGTGTGGTGGAGCGCCAATGCGGGGCCAACATCTCGGCGGTGGGCCGCTCAGATATTGCCTCAGCCCAAAACTGATCCACTGTGCGCATATGTCCTCGGAATGAGCGCCTAGCAGCAATAATCGCCTTCGTATCTCTGACCCCTGTTGCCTCTGCGGCGAGCACAAGGCGGTATAAGGTCGCTAGTTCTTCATAGGCACACCCAAGATGCATTCGAGCAGCAAGATACGCCCGTGGTCGAAAAACGAAGCGGTTAACGAGTAACGCCGCAGTAATTCCAATCACGGTTTCTGTAAATCGAACCCAGGCAAAATATTCTGTAGATATCAGTCGGGTTTCGGGTACCAGCACAATCACCGAGGCAACTATGGCTACTTGCTTTCCGATTGCTTCAAGTTTCAACCAGCCCGAAATGGCAAAAGCGCACAGAACTACCAAGCCAACGGCCCAGATTTGATCTTTTGCAACTTCGGCTAATCCCCAGCCTGCTACTGCACCAATTGCCGCACCGATCACAGCGTTTCTCGCTATGCCCACCGAGGCCCGCATCGAGATCTCTACTGCAACTATCGAGGCTAACGTCGCAAACCAAGGGTTGGGAAGGTGAAATAACTTTGCGACAGCTGTTGCCAACATGGCCGCAAGTGCGATCTTTGCAGCTTGACGCAGAACCCGCCTGCGGGAGGGGCTCATCCAGCGTGGTCAAGCCGGCAAATGAAAGTTACGCAAGCTCGACTCTTTTACTCAAGTAGCCACACCACCGCTAGTCCGCCACCCATGACGCCTTCTTCATTTTCTACCCCGGGCAAAAAATCCAGGGTGAAGCTGCGGACCAAGGGATAGGCGGCCCAATCGATTAGGTCGAGTCCCGCACGACAGGTCTCCATAGCGGAGTCATGAATAAGTACTGCCCGCAAACATGATGGGGGGTTAGAGAGGAGCTGCTCGACCTCTGCTTGAATGCCATTGCAAGTATGTGATGCATCAAGCACGACTAGTTCCGCAGCGGGTGTCGTCGGCAGGAGTTCTGCGAGTACATCCGATGCGATACCACTCAGGAAATCGACATTCGGTAGGTGTTCCACGTTCTGAGCGCGCGCTGGGTCAATATCAATTGTGATGACCCGCTCAGCAAACATTGATAACGCTGAGGCGCTACCACCAAGAAATGTTCCGGCGTCGATTGCCAGCTTCGGCTGCAGCGCTGCTGCAACTAAAAGAAGAACTGCCTTGTCTGCGTTTCCCATCGCCCAGTCTTGGTCTTGGAGTATCTGAAGAACTTGTTCCGGCGCATAGCCGTTGTGCTCTGTAATTGCTCCGAGCAATAGCAATGCCCGAGTCGAGGTCTCGATTCCCAGGGAAGGATCGAACAGGTGACCAAGAAGTCCCCAGCCCTCGCCTTGTTGCTGCCCCAACTCGTGTTGCGGAATCATGCCCGAGCGTTCGGCGGCAAAGCCAAGCAGGAATGTGCACTTAGCAAGGTTATTCAAGCTGTACTTCCTGTCGAGCAAAAGTTCGAACAGCGCCTGCCTGTCCGCTTCTGGCATTGCCTGAACCACTGCGCCGAGCACGACATAGGTGCGGCTAGGCCCATCAAGTGCCAAGGATGGGTCACCGAGCCTCTCGAGAAGGCCTATCGAATTATCGAACAACGCACCCATAAACCTCCCCCTTCAAGTATCACAGAGCTTAGGCGTACGTGCTGTCGACAGGCATCTCTGGCGACGAGACCGAACTGGCTGACCACGCGAACCCTGCCGCCGCGGTCGAACTCAACAATGACTGATCGAGGAAGGTGCCATCACAGCCCTTCATTTCGCAGTTCTGGCGCTAGGAGTTGTGCGATCTTTCGTGATTCGGAAAACCTAGGTTGTTTCTAAGCAATCGCTTTGATAAGGTGCTTTTGTGGTTTCTTGCGACACGTCAAACAGCAGCAGCACCTTCGGTTCGGCGAAATGCAGCGAATTATTCCCGACAATGAGCTCGCGCAAGCCGCAGCGTCGGTGAGTACAGCGTGCCGCGCCACAAGGGCTTCGACCGCACCGAAGTGCTCGAGGTTGCGATGCAGCTCTTCTGGGCGCGCGGCTTCCGGGACGTGTCCACCCGAGACCTCAGCAGCGCAATGGACATCAACCCCAACAGCCTCTACGCAGAGTTCGGCAGCAAGGCCGACCTGTTCTCCGCTGCGCTCGAACACTACGAGCAGCAGGTGCTGCCCAGGTTCATCGGACAGTTGGAGGAACCTGGTGCGTCTCGAGACACCATCCGCTCGGTCTTTCAAGGCTTCGCGGCAGTCGCCACCACCGGTGGCGTCTTGGCGGGCTGTTTCATCATCAACACTGCATCCGAACACACACCAACCCTCGAGGACAGCCAGCGAACCACAGCCCGCTATGTCGATCGCCTGGTCGCCGCCTTTACCAACGCTCTCACCGAACCCGCTACCGCGTGTGAGCCAACAGACACAGCAGCCACCGCCCGGTTCCTTGCCGCCACCCTGATAGGGATCTTCGTGATGCTGCGTGCACAGACCACCCACGAAGTCATCGCCGACGCGGTCAACGTCGCTCTCCTCCATCTACAGCCCGCCGAAGCAACAGCCGATCGACCGATCCACGCCCTAGCACCTATCCCGAAACCAAAACACAAGGAAGCCCAAACATGAGCATTGTCACAAGGAAGTCCACAACACCCATCGCAAGAGACGCCGCTACCGTCTGGAAGAGTCTCGACGAGGACTTCTTGAAAATTTCCGAATGGGCGGGTGGCGTTAAATCCTCTGTCGCGAACCCCGAAACACCTGACGCCTTCAACGGAAGCTGCTACGGCGGACGGGTTTGTGATGTCGAGGGTGTTGGACTCACCGACGAGCGACTCATTGCCTTCGACCCCGCAAAACAGACCCTGACCTACAGCATCGTGGCCACCGGCCTGCCGTTCTTCGTATCGAGCCTTCAGAACACCTGGACTGTTCGACCCGGCGGGCCAAATAATTCTTTTGTTGACGTCGAGATCAAAGCAGTCACCAAGGGCATTATGGGCGCGATCGGTGCGATTCCGATGGGACGCATGCTCGGCAAGGGCGCTGTTGGCCTGCCCGCCGACCTGAAGTCTCACCTTGAACGCACTGTGCACTCGGGGTAGACCTCGAGCCGCAACGTGGGAAACTCGGAGGTTCGGCGGAGGTCCTGAGCTGCGCCGGGCTAGGCGTGACTACTCACGTCAGACCGCAGGCCGCCGCTCCACCGTCTTCGAAGGTTGCCACCGTGCATGAGGCTGCAAGCGGTGCGAACGCTCCCATCTGTGGGCTCGCCGCCTGGCCCAGTGCTAAGGCCTGCACTGACTCGACGAAGGTTGTTGCCGGCAGCATGTGGCGAGCGATGATCAACGTGTTGACCGCAGTCGAGCCCCAGTCGAGCCAGAACACTGCGTTCGGGGTTGTCGCATTGACCGGCCGCTCCCCCGGCGTCGACACGACCAACGTGTAGTAACCGTTCGCGTCGAGCGGGATCTGGTGGTCATAGCCACAGGCGGTCACCGGATAGGGCTTGCGGTACTCGTTCGAGCATATCGACCAGTACCGCAGCTCGGTCGGTGACGCCGCCGATTCCCCGTTCATGGTGTCGGGCGTGGTCGGTGCTTTTCCTCGAATGACGACTACCTTGCCCGGCTGGTATGCCGCAATGGCGGCCACATATGCGTTGTCGCTGTTGGCGTAGAGCCCACCGACCGAGAGGGGACGTTTGAACACCGGCGGATCGGTCGCCGGGATATCCGTTGCGGGACCGAACGCGTTGATCAGGCCCACCACGGAGGTGTCGGCCGATGCTGTGGCACACTGCGCGATCGGTGTCACCGTTCCCGTTGCGCTCCTGACGGACAACGCTGGAAGCGCTACACCGCCGGTGAGGTCTCCTGGCGTGTTGGGGACGTACACCCGCAAGATGACCGAACCGAACGCTGTTGAGCCGGGGCTTGCGGTGGCGGCCAACGAATTGGTCGCCGAGCCTGCGCCGGGAACGAGGTCAGCACTGACCTGCACGGTCCACTTCCGTTCAGCCGGGTCGAGCGAGGCTGCGGCGTTGGTCGATGGGTTGTCGCTCCCGGGCAGCGGGGCGATGTCGGTGTCGGTGAGATGGTCGACGATGGCGCCGGTCAATGAGTAGGTGTGCAGCGACGAGTACCGGGCGAAGGGGTACTCCCCGTCAATGACCAGCGTCTGACCGGGGGCCAACTGGTAGGGCGTGGTGAAATAGGTGGCCGACGCATCTGGGTAGGCCACGTTGAGCGAGTCTTGGTTGGCGATATTGGGCCACGCACACGAAATACCCGCAGTGGGTTGCGGCACGCAGGCCACCAGCCCGGCAGCGGCTACCGCTACTGCGGACAGCAGAGCGACGCGTCCACGCATCCGAGATCCGCGAACACGAGATACTCGGCTCTTACCAGACAACCAATCCATAGTGCCCCCTCAGGCTTGACTTGAATCTAAACCTAGCTCGGGTGAATGTCACTGTCAATCCATAGTCACTGTCATAGTCTCTCTGATCAGGGTACGATGTAACAAATGGCCGATGCTCAGCTTATGCGCCGAGACCGCAAGCGTCTCGCCAATCGAGAACTCATCCACGTCGTCGCTATGCGGCTGTTCACCGAACGAGGCTTCGATTCGGTGTCGATCGAGGAGGTCGCTGATGCAGCTGACGTTTCAGCAAGCACCATCTATCGCAACTTCCCGACCAAAGAGGACCTGGCGCTTGAGCGCTTTGCGGCCCGGCAACTTGAGTTACTCGATCAGATCGAGCGTCAACCACGCCGTGGGACTCTGGGCGACCTTGTCATAGCGGCCATCTCTGCTTGGGCACCATCACCAGATGAGCTTGAACTCGTTCGGTCCGAAGTCGCACTGGTGGCCGCGACACCGGCACTGCTCGGCCGGACGCAACAGATGATCGCCGATTGGGAAGTCCCCATCGTCCGTCGCCTGTCCAACCGATGCGGTCGCTGCGAAAGTGACCTCGAGCTCTGCCAGCTTGCGGTACTGCTCTGCGGAACGATTCGAATCATCATGCGAGAATGGGCCAGTAAGACCGAGGCCCCCGACATGGTCGAGTTTGGCACTCAATCACTCCAAGCGATTTACCACCTACCCATCTCTCAACTCCCCATCAAATAGACCAGTTCTGCAAGGGGCGCTGAGCCCGCCTCACCCGGATCTTCGTGTCCGAGCCGATGTGCGCAGGGATGGCGTTCCAGTACAGGAAGCTGGCGCCGGATTCGCCGGCCTTTTCGCTCATGCGCCGGGTCGTCTCCAAGACCCGGTTGTTGTTGCACGATAAATGCCGCTACCACCGCGTTGGGATGTCGCCTTGGGACCTGGCGGCTCGAGTAAACAGCGGGCCGTTAGGGCGATTTGGTCTGGGTCCGGACCCTATGACTCTGGCCTACGCCTCCTCCGGGGTGAACCACTGAGGAACACGCACGCCGGCGACCCGCCACCCCCGCAGTTCGACTTGAACGTCGCTAGCCAACCGACCCCCAGCGGTTCACCGCAAGGGCCGTGTAACATGATCGGTGCAGCGTGCACCCGTCAGGGGCGCGACCAATACAGAGGAGATCACCAGTGCGAAGACGCATGTTTAGTTCGAAGATCCACGGCGCCACTGTGACCGTCGCTGACGTGGACTACGAGGGCTCAGTCACGATCGACCAGGACCTGCTCGAGGCTGCTGGCATCTTCGAGTGGGAACAGGTGCACATCTGGGATGTTACCAACGGTGCGCGGCTCGAGACGTATGCGATCTCCGGCCCAAGGGGCTCCGGCGTCATCGGGATCAACGGTGCTGCGGCGCACCTGATCCACCCGGGCGACATCGTGATTCTGGCGACCTTCGTCGAGCTCACCGACGCCGAGGCGCGCGAGCACACCCCGACCGTCGTGTTCGTGGACGACGCCAACCAGGTGAAGGAACTGCGCGCAGAACGAGTCACCATGGCGAACGCAGTCTGACTGCACCGCCGCCGGTGGGTGCGGCCAAGTGTATGGAGTGCCAAAACATCTCGTCCGCAGCAATGGTGTATGCCCGGTCCGGACGCATCGTCGAGTTGAACCTAGCCACCTGAGTGGTAGCTGTGGTTATGCCCCACCAAGGGATCCGACGGCCGGCCCGCGTGCGCCGCTGACGTTGCCCATCCGGGTCGCCTGCAACATCCTGGGGTCCTGCGAGGAGCGAGCGAACTGGTACCGCGAGGCACCCTGATCGAGGCTGCTGCCCACGATCAGGTCCGCGCCGTTGACGGTGCTGGTCGCAGAGACCCGCACGCCGCCAGGGGCATCGAACGGTGTGAACGAGCCGATTCTGGTGAACGACAGCTGCGTGGTGTGGGCCTGCGGGCTCTTCAGGTACATTTCCGGACCTGCTTCCAGAGCCGACGGAGTCGCGAACACTCGTACCTGGCCCTCGTCGCCGAGTTGGCCGACGATCACTCGCTGTGCTCCGCCCTCGGTCCCTGCGAGCCACCCCACGGCGAGCGAGGCTCCCCCGGTGTAGGTGCCATCGAATGCCATGAAGCTTGAGGTCAACATCGGCAGCTGCGAGGAATCGGCCCCTCCCCCGATGTCGATGCCGAGATCTGCCAGATGTGGGGCGTGGTCGTTCTTCTCGGCAACACCCGCTCGCCGACCGGCGGCTGTGACGGTGTACAGGTCGAAACGCCAGGTGCGGATTTCTGCGGGGACACCCGGGCCCGGAGCGGTGACGATGCTGGACCGCCCGGACATGTCGTCCACCATGCCCGTCGCCACCGTGACGCCCGCCGTGGAGTCGCCGTACGGCGCGAACTCGGAGAACACATCGGGTGCACCGGCCGTCCGTCCCTCTGCCGATGCCGATGCCGATGCGAATACCTTGACGTGGCTGTTCGAGCCGGGTCCGGAACCCACCACGATGTCGGCAACCGAGTCGCCGTCGATGTCGGCCGCAGCGACGGACAGGCCAGAGGTCATGTCGTCCCGGAACGCCGAGAACCTGCGCAGCTCGGTGCCGAATGGACCGGCATCGCCCATCGAGGCTCCGCTGTAGATCACGACCGTCGGGCTCGACCCGGGTCCCGCTCCAGCGATCAGGTCGAGCACCTGATCGCCGTCGACGTCAGCCATCGCGACGCTCGGCGCTGTCGTAGCCCCGACGAACGGTGTGACCTCGGCCATGACCGAGTCATCGGCGCCATCGTGCACGGTGATGCGGCCATCGGCGGTGGCAACTGCGTAGCTTGACACCTCGGGGATCACGTTGACGATGGCCATGAGACCGTTGTCCCCGTGGTTCAAACGGTGGCAGTGGATGACATAGGTGCCTGTGCAGTCCTGGAACTTGGTCCGGAGCGTGAGGACCCCCGGTTTGCTCACGTTGCCCGACGCGTCGTACAGCGGGGCAGGTGTGTTGGCGTTGTCCTGCCCCCACGGCTGCGGGCCGAAGTCAGTCCCGGCCACCGGGTCCGACAGATCTGTGACCTGGAAGTCGTTCACGTGAATGTGGATCGGGTGCTCGTCGTTGTTCTCGTTGACGATCGTCCACTCCTCGACCGAGTTGAGGCGCGGCTGGATCAGTGCGGTACTGGGAAAGGCGTTGTTGTCGAACGCGTAGATGAACGACTTCGGGTCGTTCGGGTCCGCCAATGTGTTGAGGAATCCGCCGCCGATTCGCAACGTGCGCGTGACCGCCGGCTCCATCTCGCTTGTGTCGACGAACGAGGTGAAGGCGTCGAGTGCCTGCCCCGGGGCGAATACGGTGGGGCGTGCCGTGGCCGTCGTCGGTTGCATCCTCAGGAGTTCCTGGGTGGGGAAGGCGAAGAACCCATCGACGTAGCTGACGGCCGTTGCCGGTGCGCTGACGGTTCCGAGAACTGCCGGCGTCCTGGCCGGACCGTCGCGATCAACGTGTCGTCAGCCGCGTCGAGTCCTACATCGACCAACTCTCACCGCTGGCTCGCACGCCGTACCTGTTGCTGGCGATCGGGTTCGACTTCGTGCGACCTCTGCCGCGTCTGGTCGAACTGCTCAACCGCTGGAACGATTCCAGTTTCGTGCGCACCGGCGTCTGGCTCGTCAACGCAGGCCTCGATGACTACCTCGACCTCGTCTCGCACCATCGCAGCGCCCTGCCGACGATCTCGCTCGACCCGAATCCGTACTGGTCAGGATTCTATGCCTCGCGCCCGACCCTCAAGTCGACTTGCAAGGATCTCGGTCGGCGCCTCGTCAGCGACGACAACGAACGGACTCGGGCCGCCGTGGTCGACTCGAGCGGCTCTGACACCGCACGCCGTCCGGTGTCAGAGCAGGTCACCACGCGGCATGGTGGACAGCCGTCACCTCGAACCACCACGACTTCGTGACCGGAACGGCACCGAACCGCGTCGCCAACGGCGAACAGTCTCCAGCTCCGCGAACCTGCGGTGTGGAGTCGAGCCGTTCAGGCGGTCAGGGCTTGGCCCAGAGGATCCAGATGACGAGGCAGAACAACGGCACCAAGAAGTCTGTGACAAGGATCGGCCCCGCGTTGCTGATCGAGAAGTTCTTGTCCTTGATCACGCCGCGGACGTGACCGATCCCGGCGACCCACAGGAACCCCATGGCGACCAGGATCACCGCCAGCCAGTAGTCCGGCTGGAACGAGCTGGCCCAGACGCCCGCGATGCCGATGCCTAGGTTGGCGCCTCCGACCTCCCACTGGAACGGGCTCGGCTGCCACCCGATGGACTCGGCGATCGGGGGACCGTAGAACATGTGACCGATCCCGGCGCCCAGGGCCTGAGCGCCGATCAGATAGGTCACCGAGTTCATCACCAGAATCTGCTCCCAGTTGTCGCTTCCTGTCGTCGCGAACTGAATCACCTCGGCGATGACCAGAAGGATGATCCCGATGAACGGGAAGACGGCGAAGGCACGGGTCGACGGCTTGTCTGACATGTGGCTACCTCGGATCGATAGGAGAAATCAGCTTACCCTCGGGCCTCACCGGATCGGGTGATACAGGCGCCACTACCTGCTCAACGGGCTCGTGCACTGCGAGCTCTGCACTCACCGAATGCAGAGCCCGTGGAACCACTGTCGCGGAAACTACCGCTGCAAGTTCCCAGCGGACTACCCCGACTCGCCAGCGATCGAACGGGCCAAGCGACTCACCGTGGGGCTCACCGAGACTCAACGCGAACGCACTGGTCTCGAGGCCCAGCTCGGCGAGCTACCCGGACAACTCCACGCAGTAGATGTCGACGAAGCGAAGGACGCGGGCAACCGGCGCGAACCGCAAGCGGACTCACCCGTGCCGAGGGCTTCTCCTACCCCCCCCCGATTCCCTTCTGCGCGTGAACGTGTCAGCTGTTCGTTAGGCGAGCACTCCGGCAAGGGCAACAAGTCTGGCGTGGAGACGGAGCGTGCCGCATCCCCGACAGTGATGACTAGCGATGATCAGTTGTTACGGCGATGCCCGATTGTCGGGTAGCGCCACATCACCCGACGAGTCATGGCCCGGTGCAGGCAACCGCTTCAGTCGCCCTGCGCGCTCTCCATGCGAATGTGCCAGACGTTTGGCGCAAACGCTCGGTGGAGGTGGGCCTGGAGCTCCAGCGATGACAGAAAGTCTCCAAGTCCACGAATGTGCTCCCAGCACGATTCGAGAACTGTCGCTCAAAGCAGTCGGCAACGGTGGCCGTGTCTAGGGCATCATCGGGCTGCTCGCCCCGGTCGCGTCGAGTTCGCTCACGCTGCGCTTCCAGTAAGGTCCGGCTCACCCGGTTCGTACCTTTTCGCGCGCCGGCGCTTCACGCCGCCTTTAGCACGCCACAGCCGGAGCAACGGTGTCACCACCACAGCCATGAGTGTCACACCCGGATGGGATGCTCGAGGGATGGCAACCGAACGACATCAGATGCGCCGTGTGCAGCACGGGGATCGCAGCGCTCGCGTCGATGTGGCTATCGCTGATCTCATCGAGCTCTGCTGGCAGGTCGGGATCAGCACCGACTTTTCATGTCAAGACAGCCGCCCATGTGACTCACCTCGCCCGGACCCCTGGTCGTACATCGCGTTCAGTGACGCCGACGACCTCCGAGCGTTTCTCGACTCCTTCGATGGCACACCGCTGGCCAAGCTGCGCTACACCACCAGATTCGACTCTGACCCGGCCTCTCTTCTAATGCCGGCCCGAGCGGCAACCTGGGAGGTCGCCGTCTACGTCAAACCCGGGCCCGCGGGGACATGCACGTTGACCGGCCGCATCGGGTTCCCCGCCCATCAGATCCCGGCGATGGAGACCGCCCTAGCGCGCCGATGCGAAACTGCCCCCGTAGCGAAACCGGCAGCGACAGGCGATGACTACCCACCCCTTGCGCACAACGTGGCACAGCACGCTGACTAAACCGATCGTGGCCAAACCTGAAACCCGCATGATCACAGGACGGATGAATTTACGGCACCCTCATGGTCACGATCGCTAACCGCGAGGACGAGAACGCGTTGTCTGCAGCGCCAGCTCCGCGCTGACCACCTCAACCTGAGACGGGTGCTGCACGGTCTACCCCCGAAGGACAACCCCTAGGTGTCGAAGTTGCGGCCTCGGCTGAACCTTCGGCGCGCCGCGGCTCACCACTGACGGTAGCGACGAGCGACATGTAGTCGCCTGGCTTCGACCGCGACCTGTCGCTCGGCCTGTGTCACGTACCTGGTCGAGGATGGCAGTTGGGCGGCGAGGTCGACGAGTCGAACCACGCGCGCCAACAACCGGGGTTGGTCCTCGGCGGAGATCTCCTCTGAGTAGGTGCTACGGCTCACCACGTAGCCGCGGAGGTGGCCGCAGGTGTCGAGCCAGTTGGCTACTCCGGGGTCGGACTTCGACACGACCAGGCGGATGAACCCGTCATCGTCGACGGCGGCCTGGAGTGAGTTCACGCACGACTGGTGGTGGCTGTAGTCGAGGGCCTCGCCCCAGAAGTTGCCGAGGTGGCAACCGAAGTACTGAGGGGGGCGGGCCCCGAGGTCGACTTCGATGAGCAGGGCGGTATCATCGGTGAGGTCGAACAGGCCCGCGCCGAACATGTTTGTGGCCTGGCCACCCCCTGTTTCTGCAGCCGCCGCTTTCGGCTGGTTGATCCCGTTGCGGGGCAGGTTGCCCATCACCGGTTCGTCACGCTCTGAGTAGGGGTCGAGGAAGGAGCCGTACATCAGGTTCCAGAATCGGACCTGGTTGACCAATGTCGTACCCAGACTCTCAATCTGTTCGGCAGTCACTTTGGCGGAACGCACCAGGGCGGGCTGGCCTTCGGCGCCGACGCGGGCGATATCGAGATCCAGCGAAACCTCGGTGTCCCAGTTGCCGAACACCTCTCGTATGTAGAGCTTGGTCGCCACCTTCTCGCCGTCGCTGGTGGCGAACCGGGTCTGAAGGAAGGGTCCCGACCAACCGTCGGGTCGGACCGGCCCGATGTGGATCTCGAAACGGCCATCAGCGTCGACGGTCAGATCAGTCGAGTCGAGGTGGTCGACGATATCTCGTCGGCCGTCGAACATCTCGTCCAATGCCCCCGAGTCGCCCGGCGCCATCTGGTGTAGTTCGATGATCACGTAGTGGGGAGCCAGCGGGCCCGGCGTGTCAGGGTCGCGTTGTCCCGTCCAATGATCCGTTGCGGCCGCCCGTCCCGTGACCCGGTAGTGCTCGTCGGGGTCGACAGGGGAGTAGAGATAGAGGTTGTCGGGGTTCTCAATCGTGTACTTCGACATCGACCACGGGTGGCGCTGGAAGCCAGGGCGCATCGGATCTTGATGCGTTTCAGTCTCGATCAACCGATGCAGGTGGCCAAGCAGGTACCGGTGCCCGTCGGCCACGTTTCGATCGGTCGCGACGGGCGGGAAGTAGGCCGGGTCGCTGAGTGCGGCCCTCGCCAGTTCGAAGCTCTCCATTAAATGTGCCCAAGCAGTGTCGAGCGTGGCCGCGGCTGTCGGGTCGGCCTCGGGTCGGGGGCCCAACGTGGCCGGATCGGGCGTGTTAGTCACCTCATTGCCCCTTGGCGATGGATGAGTCATGGCTGGTACGGGTGGGATGGACCTCGAGGTAGCGGGCGAATCGCTCCTCCACCGCCGCCGGGGTCAGGCCCACATCGGCGAGGAAGTAGTCCTTGCGAGTATGGTTTCGGCTGGTGTCGTTGGTCAGGAAGCCCTCGATAGCGACCGCGTCTGCGCCCGTGAACTTCCGCCCCGCGTGGGCGTGGACTCGTTCGACCGAGCCAACCGGGTCAGCGATCAGGTCCGCCTGGTGGAGATCGAGGAAGGGTTCTGGGTCGTTGTTCGCCCGATGATCGAGAAGGGCATCGACGCCGTCGGCGATCATGTCGAGGAGCTGGACTCCGGTGCGGTTGGGGTCTGAGTGATCGCTGAGGGTGCGGCGGGTGTAGTCAATCATGGTGGCGGCCGAGGCTATGGCGTCGGCCGGGTTCCGGTGGGTGATGACGAAACGGGCGTCGGGGTACACCGACCTCAACTGGGGCAGGTAAGACATGTGTTGGGGTGCCTTTAGCGTCCAGTCGGTCCCGGCCCCCTGGAACTCGCCGAGGGCAGGCCACTGGAGCAGCTGTAGGTAGGCTCGGTGGGCTTCATACGCTGCCGTGATGTCCTGAGTGGCCAGCCAGTCGACGAAGCTGGGCACCTCGAAGGTCGTGTGGACGTGCTGGCTCATGAAGGACCTTGCCACGAGCCAGATGCACTCTTCGGGTTCGTCCGGTGCCATGTGGTGCATGGACTTGAAGTCGGGCATGAGGGCATCGCGCATCGCTGCGTCGATGTCGGCGAGCTCTCGGCGGTCGTCACCTCGGTCCTCGACATCGAGGACCGGCGTTGGGTTGATCGCCTCCCACATCAGGAGGGATCTGTTGGAGTCGACCGCGTTGAGGAGACTCGACAGGAAGGTGCTGCCTGTGCGGGGGAGACCAGTCACGACCAAGGGCGCCTCGATGACCTGGTCTTCGATTTCGCGATGGGCGGTCTGCCACGCCCGCAGACGTAGGTGGTGGACGAGGATGTCGGTGAGCTGGGCGGTCGCTGCCATCTGGCCAACCTCGTTGAGGCGAGCCTCCTCATTCATCGACGACACGAGTTGATCGAGCGCTGTCGTCCATAGGCCTGATCCGAAGTCGTCGAGCCCTGTGGCGTCACTCGCCGAGGTCTGCAGCTGTTCGGGCGAGGGAATCGTTGGCAACGTCATGGTCGTCATTGTACGAACATATCTTCATGGTTGTCGAGGGTGATGGGGCCGTAAAGTCATCCGCCCCATGATTCTGCCGGTTTCGAGCATCTGCCGAGAGCGGTACCGTCAACGTGCTGTGTCACTCATACCTTTTCTTGCCCGCCACACCGAAGATTGACGTTCCTGATCGTCCAACCAGAGACCGTGCTGCAAAGGCATCGGCGACTCGTCGCACGACACTGGACCCAACCACCCTCCGGGAAAACAGGTCGTCCACCAATCAACCCAGAAATACGTCGACTGGTCATTCGACTCGCAAACGAGAACCCCGAATGGGGATACCGCCGTATCCATGGCGAACTCACACGACTCGGGCACAAACTCGCAGCATCAACCGTCTGGAAACTCCTTCGCACCGCAGGGATCGACCCGACACGCGATCGCACCGAGCCGTACAAGTCGAAGTTCATACGATCACAATCGTAAGCGATCCTCGCCACCGACTTCGCGTGCGTCGACCCCGCGCTGCTTCGCAGGTTCCACGTGCTGTTCGTCATCGAAGTCGCCACCCGTAGAGTCCATCACGCCGGCATGACCACCAACCCAACTGGGCCATGGACCACCCAAGCCGGCCGTAACCTCATGATGGACTTCGGCGAGCATCACCCGTTCAAGTTCTTAATCCGAGACGGTGCCGGACAATTCACAAGATCATTCGACACTGTCCTCGCCGGCTCCGGCATCACTGCGATTCGAATACCACCGCGATCACCGCAAGCCAACGCATTCGCAGAGCGATGGGTCCGCACGTTGCGCCTCGAAGCCCAGCTCGGCGAGAACATTCCCGGCGAGCAGCTCAGCTCCAGCCAGGTCAAGGCCCTCGTGACCGGCCTACGCGACATCGTCGCGACCCTCGCCGGCGCCGACCCTGCCGACAAGGCCGATCTCTACCGGGAACTCGGCGTCTCGCTGCGGTACGACACCAGTGGCACCGTCACCGTGAGGGCCCAACCCCGTGGGGTTAAAGTTCGTGTCGGAGGCGGGATTACAACCCTAAACCCTCGCCCCGCTCGATCGTCCTGGATCAGCCTTGCTGCCTGATCGTTTGACGATGCCTCGGCCAATCAGCGGCCTGGCTCGATAAGCAGCTCGAAGTCCGCTGGGGTTATTGCCGGTGGACTCTGAGCTTCCCATTCCAAGAGATCCTTGTCTCCGGTCACGATCCAGTCGGCGCCATGCGCACCGGCCAACGCGACCAGATAGTCGTCTTTGGGGTCCCTCGTGACCGCCGGAACATCAAGCGGGTCCGGAACGAAATCGAGAAGCATCGTCAAGTCATCGAGGAACACACGAACCTCGGCATTCGAGATCCTCGTCTGGAGCCGAGGACGGGCGAGCACATTCTCAACCTCAGTAATCAGAGCGGGACATAGCAACGCTCGAACTCGATCGCCGACAAACGCCGCCTGAACAATGCGATGAGAGGGACCGAGGCTGATGGCTGCCGACACAAAGATGTTCGCATCCAGAACTACCCGCAACACTGCTACTTGGCGTCACGCCGCTGCCGCGCCGCCCGCACCTCGTCATTCGCTAGTTCCATCGCCTCGTCCTCTGACAGATCGTTCCTTTGAGCCGACGCCTTGAGGCGATCGCCTGCACGCTTCGCAAAGTACTCCCACGCCGACTGTCGACTCATCCCGAGCGCATCACCAATGTCTTCCCACGTCGCACCAGCGTGCCGCGCTTCCACTACCTGTCGACGCCGCAACTCGTCGAGTTCGAGCTCCGAACGTGCCAGCTCGCGCAAAGCATCAAGCGGCTCAACGGGCAACGCATCAGAAATGATCAACGACATGTAGTCAGGATATCCTGACAGCACTCCTAATACAACCGTCCCCGGAACTTGAAATGACCGTAACGTCGTCGGCCCAGTGACTCTGCAGGTTTCCAGCCCAGCCCGAAGTCGGTACCGTCATCGTGCTGTGCCCCTCCTAACATCACTCGCCGGCCTCGTACGGGTTCATTGGCCCATAGGGCACCGAGAGTGCAGTCGCTGGGCTAGGCACGGCCACGCCGAGTCCAAGCAGAGAAACTGCTACGGCGGATCCAGCCGCCACCTTCTTGCTGTTCATCGTGATCCCCTCTCCAAGGAAACTTCAGACAGAACGGATGCGGCGTCGCAGGTTGGGTCGGTGACAGCGACGGAGACGCTTACCTCGGGCACTTCCCGTGTGGTCAGGATCACGATGCTCCCGCCGTCGCCAAAGGGCGTCGACCAGGCTCGATCCACACCGTCAGGTAGTTCCGCGTCAGCCACAGGCTCAACTTCCGCCTACTAGTTAAGGGCAACTACCTTGCCGTCAACAACTGGGAAGACCGTCACGGCCACGGGGCTACCGCAGACAGAAGCAGTCTCGGTGTAGCTGCTCGACTCCGAGTGCGAGAGCGACTCAAGATCCGGAGGCTTCACTCCAGACTCGCTCAGCGCTTTGGACGCTTGCTCCAGGTACGCATCGAGTTCCGCTGGCTCAACCCCGAACGACTTCGCCATCTCCTCGCGGGATTGCGGCCCGGTGTCGCTCTGCGCTCGCCACGTCGCCGGCCGGAGCACCCGCAACCGGTTCCTCGGAGGCAGTTACCTCGGTCGAACCGCCGCTACACCCGACCAAAGCCGATAGCCCGAACACCCCCACCGCGAATCCGGCAGCACGCGTGCGCCCAGAACTTTGCCATCCCATATCGCTCCCCCTCCATGTAGACCAGAGTGAAGATAGCGCGACACGCAATCGAATGTCGGGATTCACCGGGCGGGCGGCACGTCGCCGGCCGCAGGACCGTCGGGCGAGGCCGGCTCAAGCCACGAGACCGAACAATACCCACAACACCATCAGGACGATTGCCCCTACAAGCAGGAGCGCCAGCCCACCAGTGGCGAGAGCGAGTCCGATCCATCGCCTCGAGTTCAGCGACACGCGACCGGCATGTAAGGCCGAGGCTTGAAACTGCCCGGCATGCTCAGCTGGCACCCCGTTCACACGCGGACCAGAGCATGCCGTTGCGGCAACCGCCGCGCCCAGCCCAATGAGCACCAGACTCGCCAGCGCTAACAGACCCTGTGGTGACATTCTGCCTCCAAGCGCTTGAGCGCTTCATCGGCCGGATTGGCTGCCTGCTCTACGGTACCCGGGCACCGCAATCCGTCCAGACCTCGCAGCATGTCCGCCCGCCCTGCGTGGTGTCATCCTCACCACCCGACGTCTGCACCGTCGTCGATGTTCTGGTCGTGCACCTGGTCGAAGCCGAGTTGCTTTGCGGTGCTGCGTCGTAGTGACTCGACATCACGTTGTGCCGTTGACGATTCTCTCGACGTACCCGACCAGGAGTTCGTCGGGTTTCCGCATGAACTCGTACGCCTCGTTGCAGGTGTCGGCAGCCGCTTGGGCTGACCGGAATGTGCACAGTGGCCAGAGGGCGACAAGGTCGCCGTAGTCCTGGGGTCGGTCAGCGAACAGCTTCATCAGGAACACGGCATCTGCGGTCGCGGTGAACACCGTCAGTGTCGCGGTTGACAGAACTGGCTCAGGGTCGACGATCTCGACTTCGCCGTTCGGGACGAAAGCGGATGCGTCGCTGTTCAGCCACGTCGGCTTCAGGTCATGTCGCGCGGCGACACGACTCGCAGCACCGAGCAGTTGTTGAGACATTGCGCTGGCGGTGTCGACGTCGCGGGTCGCGTCACGCAGGTCTCGGAATGCGAGCATGGAGCCGCCCACGACCACTATCTCTTCCTTGGCGTCGTTTGGCAGCTCTTCGGCGACCTCTTCGAGGTACCGGATGATGTCGTTGCGGTCGAGGAGCTCTTTCAATTTACGTGCCAGAAGGTGTCGCGTGGCAGGTCAATGCCGCGCTCGTCGAAAGCCGCTGGAATCTCGCCACCCAGTGTGCCGCGTCGGGTTCCTTCTGGCAGAGGCTGCGTCGCTGCGCGAACTTTGCGGGTCCACGCTGGACGGGGAACGTCGTTGTCGTCTGCGACAGTCTCCGCGATTGCTGCGACCAGCGAATCCAGGGACCGGTCCTCGGTCCTCTTGGGCTGTTCGGCGATTGCCCCGCTGGTGAGTTGTGGGTGGCGTTGCAGCCAGTCGGTGAAGCTGCGCAGAGCGCTATACGGAACTGTTTCTGCACCTCGAACGACATCCGCCAGCTGAGGGATCTCGACGCTGCCGGGCCACAAACGTTCTGTAGCGAGATCTACTGTGGAATCGGCCCGATCTGCCAGGTCGCACCAGGCGAGAACCAGCCGCTCACGTTGTGACAAGCGAGGAGCGACCATGCCAGGTGGGAGGACGTGGAGTTGCAACAGGCCGTTGGCGGAAGGTGTCGCCTGGGTCCGCGTGAGGAGCCTTTGGGCGGCGTTATTGATCACGTACAGGTCGATCGGGTCTCCGGCGCCCCGAGCCTCGAGCGCATCTACTCCGGAACGGAACGTTCCCTCGGGCGTCTCAAAACGCAGAGCCGTCCTCTCCGGCAGCGAATAGGTGCGATGCAGTGCTCTGGAACGCAACGCAATCCGCGAGGAGTGCAGTGCGGCGACGTGTCCGCTTCGGGCGATTTCCCCAATCCGTGACCACGCTGTATTTGCTGAGATCGGGCGTCCCCGTCCGGGTGAGTTTCGTTGAAACGAGTCGACTGCGTCGGCGGTCGTCAGCCACATCGGGCCCCGTCGGATCGCAGGAAGTTGACCGCTCTCGACCAACGCACGAACGCGACGCGGCGAAACATCCAACCTTTGCGACGCCTCGCTGACCGTCAACTCCATATTTGTAAATATACCGTAACCGGAATATTTAGCAACGGCAGCACGCCTCATGTCTAGTAGAACCACACCCGCTCGCCGTCACCAACCAGAACGAGTCGACGTCCACATCTTCCGCGGCCACAGAGCCCCGCACCCAAAAGCGGAAGTGCCCTGAACCTGAGCGTTCAAGAGCATCCAACATTCAGAGACAGGGCTGACCTCAACGCTGGTATCGGCGCGGTTCTAGTCCGTTTCGCCGAGTAGTGCGGCGTTGACCTGGTGAACGGCTTTGACGAACGCTGGCATGTCGTCCTGTGCGGTAGCCAAAAGTATTGAGGTGGCGATCTGCTGCGTCGATGATCTCGGTGACGAGCAACAGTTCACGCCGCATGTAACACCTCGGCCTCCCCCAGGACTGCGTCACGAATGAGCGGGTGGACCGAATCTCTCGACATCAGGTCGACGCTGCGCTCGAAGACCTCAGATAGCTCCATTTCGAGGTCGAACATCGCGAATCCGAGCCTTGCGTAGGGTGCGAGAACGAACCTGAGGTTGATGTCGCTGTCGGGCCCAGCCTCGCCTCTCGCGACCGAACCGAATACTGACAACTCAGCGACCCCATAGCGTCCGCAGACTTCGGCGAGACGACCAGAGTTGATTTGGTTTCCCGCAGGCGTAAGTGCCCTCGTCATGGTCATGTAGCCATTGTCGCAGCAGACGCACGCAACTGCACCCACCACCGTGCCGGAACAGCGATTGGGGAGTCCATGGCGAGTTCGATGAGAGATTCTGTATTCACATAGCCGCTATGTGAATACAGTTCGCCACATGGGTACCGACCCTCTCCCACAATCGCTCCCCCAAGTCTTCAGCTACACCGACGCCCGCAGGAAGGGTCTATCCGATCGGCTGCTGCGAACTTTGAGCGAGCAAGGAACAATCGAGAAGATCGGGCGCGGCGTGTTCAGCTCGGCCACCGTCGACGCCGACCCCGACCTCATAGAGGTCGCGTTTCGGTCGAAGCAGGCGACAATCTGTCTCACCAGCGCCCTGGCCCGTCACGGCCTCACCGACGAAATCCCGGGAACGATCAACATGGCTCTCCCACGAGGCATCCGTCCACCAGCCACCTCGGCTCCGATCACGTGGCATCAGTTCGACCGGCGCACTTTCGGCCTCGGTCGGGATCACCTCGACATCGAAACAACTCGACCCGGGGCAGGCCACCGATCCATAAGGAGAATCAGTGACAACGCACATTCTGCACTCAACCCCCGATGCAACGCCAGAGGCCCATCAATGAGCGGGCTTCGATTCGCTCTCCTCGCCCGCACCTCTACCAAAGAGATGCAAGACCACGACTCCTCGCTCGCCTGGCAACGCGCCAAGGCCGAGACGCCCATTCGCGGCCACGGCGAGATCGTCCGCATCGCCCACGACGTAGGTGTCTCCCGATCATTCCCCTGGAAACGCCGCCCCCAATCAGCGGGCCTCCTCGACGCCATCACCGGCCGCACAGCCAACTTCGATGCGATCGTCGTCGGGGAACTCGCCCGAGGATTCGGCAGCCCAGAACAAGCCACCGAAGTACTCGCGGTTCTCGACCACTTCAACATCGACTTCTGGTCCTACGAACTGTCCGGCCCATACGGCTACAACCTCGTCAATGCCGGAGTGCACCCGAATCCGGCGAAAGCCCGCGACGGCAAACATTTGCGCCGTCTCGCCATCGACCCGATTGCTGCGCCGATCGTCCAGACGATCTACTCGATGTATGTCAACGACCGGCGAGGGTTGAAAGCGATCGCCCAGAAGCTCACCGACAACGGTGTGCCGTCTCCGTCAGCCCATGACCCCGAACGCAACAAGCATCGGCAAGGCAACGGTGGTGCCTGGTCGCAAGGAGCGATCCGTTCGATCCTCATGAACCCGACCTACACGGGGAGAATGGCGTGGGGCCGCACCCGAGGCGAGGAGCGGCTCGTTGATTGGGCCGACGTGTCTCAGGGCCGAACCAAGAAGATGCGATGGTTGGATCAGTCCGAGTGGGTCTTCGCTGAAAAGCCAACCCACGAAGCGATCATCGACCCGGAACTGTTCGCTGCGGCGTCAGACCAGAGGGAGCAGGGACGGGCACGGCGGGCTGAACGTCGACCCGCGACAAAGCGGGCCTATGTGATGCGCGGGAAGATTCGGTGCTCGTCTTGCGGACGGAAGATGGAAGCAGACACCTGCGGCGGCAGAGTCCGATATCGGTGTCGTCTCTCGACGGCGGAGTATGCCCGCAACGAAGAACTCGATCGGACACATCCGAGGTCGGCGACGGTCGGCGAGCGCCGCATTGTTGAGACGATCAACCCGTGGCTGTCGCGCCTGTTCGATCCTGATCACGCCGAGGAGACGATCAGGGCGCTCACGGCGGTCGCTGACCATGACCCGATCGTCGATGCGCGAGTCGCTCAGGCGGAACGGAAGGTCGCTGATGCTGACGCGAAGCTCGGCCGATATCGGGAGGCGCTCGATAGTGGAGCTGATCCTGTCGTGATCGGTCAGTGGATCGCCGAGGTCCGGGCTGATCGGGCGGAAGCGCAAACGAAGCTGGCCGAGGTCGGCCTACGCCCACCCGAAGGTATGGGACTGTGCGTGTCGGAGGACTCACCCGCACAAACCCATACCAATCACTGGCGGCTCGAGTTGGGCTTCAACGCAAGGGACAGCGGAATAGCGCCATAATCGCTCACCTACGACGCCCAAGCTCTACTTCCACTCAGTGTTCCGGGCCATCACTATCTCGCTTACTAATTGCCAACCTCAGGCACAAGCGCCTCTCGAAGGGGTGCCGCGAACGCATCCCACTCCGACCTCCAGACAGCGAAATAGTGGTGGTCCCACCATCCCCCGCCGTAGAAGTCATGCTCGACTAATCGCCCTTCCTCTACAAAAGGGCCTACGGAGCCGAGCCCAAGGATTGCCTCGTTGTATCCAGGAACCTCGGCGTAGATTTTTCGGAAAGCAGTCGACGCGAAGAGAAAGTCGAGGAAGTGGAACATCCCCTCAAAGGTCTCTCCAGCGGCGGCTCGTCGTGATACTCGCTGGAAGGCAATCGACACCACACCAAGGTCTGAACGGTTGTCGTACGCTGCGACTAACCCGTATCGCTCACGATCCGCCGTCCCCTCAACGATGAACTGCGAGTACGTCCCAGCGTACAGAGACTGGTAGAAGGCCTCTTGCGACGGCGTCGAGCCCTTGAATCGCTAACGAAACGAGCCTTCAGGCCTGAGAGCGGCCTCGTAGAGCGACGGCACGTCTGAGTCAAGAACGGGGCGCAACCGAACCCTGGAGGCGCTGCCTCTCGGCCTAGGAGTCTCGACATTGGCCTTGGTCGACTCAATCCAGTGAAGCCAGTCCCGACAGCTCGTCCTAGGAGAGACGTAGGATTCGAGCAGTTCGCCGCAACAGTGCGCTAGAAGCATCTGGACGACGGCAGTGCCAAGCGTCCCGGGAAACACGTCTGCAAACGACCCGTCAGCACAGCCTTCGAGCGCAACCTTCACCTGTTCGAAGGCTTCCTCAGCGGACTGGTGCCGTCCGTCATTGCCCCAAGGCCCACCGGCCGCCGAAGTCGCTGACACTCGTCAGAAAGCTTCCGTGACGGTGAAGTCAGTCATGAGCCACTGGTCGTCTGCTAGCTCCAATGACATCTCCGCATATCCCCCATCTGGCATCTGTGAAACCAGATCGTCTACCACTTCACTGGGCGCAAGCTCGGGGTTCTCGGCAGTACCGGCAGGTGCACCGCACTTCGGCGGGAGCGAGTCGCCAATCGCATCGCTGAGACAAACTCGGACCGCATCTTCGCCGACAGTGACCAAGATGAGTGCTGTTCCCTTCCCGTTGATCAGCACCTCAGAAGGCTTCATCAGACCTTCTCCGATGCCCGCGGACGACTCGACTGTCGACGGCGCACCCGTCTCCCCGTCATCGCCACAAGCGCTCAGGGCCAAGCAACCGATCAGGGCGAGGGCGCCCAAGGTGACGCGCACGGCAATCACGGCGTGAGTACGACGTCAAACCCAGACGCCGCCTCCACCTGACTTACCCACGAGAACATTGCTTCAACGCCGTTCTTTCCCCCAATAGAGCAATTGGCGCCCCCGGCATTGGTCCGACCCCGGATCAGACCGTATGCACGACCCGTAGCACCATTGAACACTGGGCCGCCCGAGTCTCCGCCGCACTGACGGTAGGAGGCTACGCCAAGACCATCCCAGCTCGGATTCTTCCAGCTCGGAGCGTTCTGCCCGTCTATAGAAGTAAGAGGGCCACAGGATTCGGCGTTGAACCCATTTACTCGGAGGCCAAATCCAACGTGACAGATCGTGATGCCCTGGAGACTATTGTCGGGTGAGGAAATCTGCGATGTGATGCGGAAGTCCGGATTGCCAGGACGCCATACCATGTTGGCTGCCTTCCAAAGTCCGTTGTCATTCACCCTCACCATCATGGCGTCGACGGGAGGCGAGGTCCGCTGCCAAGCGGTGTCGCCGATCACCTGATCGGCATGCTTCCACGGCTGGCCGGGATTGCAGTGATCGGCGCTTGAGGTGAACCGCGCCCCAGCTCTCGTGAACGTGAACCCGGTGGTGCACACGGCGTTGAGGTCCGACCGCTGGAGGTCAACCCCTCCGCGGAGTGGTATGCATCCGCCGGTCTGCGTGGGGCAGTCATCGTTGGTCGGGGTCAGGTCAAGGCCTTCGACGGAGTTGACCACAACTGGAGGAAGACTTGAATCGCCGGCACGCATCCTTGCGAAATCCTCGGCAAGCCCGAGCACCTCGTCCGAGCCGGCGGCGACGGAAACGACTATTGCGTTCGATGCGATGTCAAGATTCGCCCGCCATCCCTGTCGATCAAGTTCTGCCAACGCCGCGCGCGCTTCGTCCTGGGGCAATAGTTCGAGCTCAGTAGTCAGACTTGATCGAACGAACTCTCCGAAATCCTCCCGGAGCCGTCGTAGGTCATCCAGCGAACGAGGAACAATCTCGACGATGGCCCATTTTGGCAGCTGCTGACTGGCGATCAGCTTCGCCGCCTCGTCCGAAGTGACGTGCAAGCGGACTGTCCCGCCGTCGGCATGATCGATAGATGCTCCTGCCCACGCCTTGCCCGCCAGAGCACTGGAGAGCTCCAACATCCCTTCGGCGCTCGCCTCTCGGTCAATTCGCGCTGCCGCCTTCTTCTGCTGTGAGGTCGAACGCCTCCCGGAGATAGGTGATGGCGGCAGTGTTATCTGTTCGTTCAGCGTCGGTCTCGGCGACATTCACGCCGGAGCCTGTCGATTCGGGTGACTGTGCGAGCGCCGGGGGCGCGAGCATTGCTATGCCGAGCGCAGGACTCGCGTACATCAGCAGCTTCTTCATTCGATGACCTTCCCCTTCATCGGAAACGAGGCTTTCAACTACTCGGCACCGCCCCTGCGGCACCGAGTTGCGATCGGCCACAGCCGAGAGTAGCAGGACGCTCGTCGAGGAGGGGTCCTTTGGACCCGGCCCTGCGTGGGAGCGGTCCGGCACTGATGGGGCCAATCGGAGACTGGGCGAGTTCAACCGGTCATCGCGACAGCGGCATTGTAGCGGTCGGCGGCGCTGTGCCAGTCGAGGCTTCGGCGGGGCATGGTGTTGAGCCGAGTCTCGATCGCTAGGAGATCGGCTGGGGTGTAGACGCTGAGGTCGGTGCCCTTGCAGACGTAGCGGCGTAGGAGACCGTTGCCGTTCTCGTTCGTTGGCCGTTCCCACGGGGCGTGAGGGTTCGCGAAGTAGACGTCGATCCCGACGAGGGCGGCGAGGTCTGTGTGTGCGGCCATCTCGCGTCCCTGGTCCCACGTCAACGTCTTGCGGAGATGCTGCGGCACCCGCTCGAACAACTCGACCAGCGCCGCCAACGTGGCCTGAGCGGTGTGGCCCTCGGGCAGGTCGGCCAACAGGTTGAACCTCGAGGCCCGATCGAAGATCGTGACGATCGCGGAGCGGTTGAACGACCCGACAATCAGGTCGCCCTCGAAGTGGCCGACCACCTCACGGCCATCAGCTTCGGCCGGTCGCAGGCCGATCAGGTTGAACACACCGAGCGGGCTCTTCGCTGGTGCTGGCGGGCCGAACACCCGGTGTTTGCGGCATCTGCGCCGCCGATGCAACCCGGCGTGCAGCCCGGCGGCCAGGCCACGTCGGCCGTGCGCGTAGACGGCCTGGTAGATGGTCTCGTGGGACACCTGGGCGCAGATGCCGTGAGTGCTGCGGGCGAGTTCGATCGAGATCGTCATCGGCGAGTCCTTCATCCGAAGCCGGGCCTCGACGTGCGCTGTCAACGCCAGGTCCGACTCGAACACCGTCAACCTCGGACGACACCGCTGCGCCGCTGCCCGCGCGTGCGCAGCGGTCGCGGTGTACGCGTCACGGCCACCATTGAGCCGCACTTCGGACGAGATCGTGGAGCGGTGACGGCCCAACAAGTCGGCGACCACCGTCAACGTTTGCTGTCGCTCGATCCCAGCGCGGATCTCTTCGCGTTCGTGCGCGGTCAACGGGTGTGCTGGCATGCTTGGGGTCTCCACTGGTCAGGTGCGTGTGTGAACAGCGGGCAGTCTTGCCCGCATCACGATCTGACCGGTGGAAACTCAACCTCTACCTCAGGCTGTAGCCGTCACCACTTGAACTCGCCCTGGCTCCAACGAGGCAGATTGGCATGCGCCGCTAGGTCTCGTCACCAGCCAATGTGGCTCTTCGGATTTGAGCGGGGTGTAGGTCCTTGGCGCGGCACGAGGGCTCTGCGATTCTGACGGTGTCTAACGCCTACAGAATCGAGAGCCCTCGTGGAACTGGACCCTACGCTCATGTGCGCGTTGTTGGTCGGCTTGCCTGCTGTGACTGTCCTTGGGGTCGATGACGGCGACGGTGTCGAAGCGTTGCGGGTCCATGTCGAGACCGTGGGTGATCGACCGGTGTGTTCGGGATGCGCCGGGTCGGTGTGGGTTAAGGACCGACCGGTCGTTGAGCTCGTCGACCTGGGCTGCTTCGGGCGGCCGACGCGGTTGGTGTGGCACAAGCGCCGGTGGGCGTGCCCGAACGGCGCGTGTGCGGTTCGGTCCTGGACCGAGGATGCGCCTGCGGTCGCGCCGGCCCGGTTGGGGATGACGGATCGGGCGGGCCGGTGGGTGACTGGCCAGGTCGGCAGGTGGGTGACTGGCCAGGTCGGCAGGTGGGCACGGTCGGTGAACGAGATCGCTGTGGAACTCGGGTGTGATTGGCACACGATCAACGACTCGGTCATCGCGTACGGGACAGCACTCGTTGATCACCCGGCCCGGATCGGCGACGTCACCGCGGTCGGGCTCGACGAGGTGTTGTTCGCGCGGATCGGACCGTGGCGCACCCAGGCGTGGTCGACCCAGGTCGTCGGCGCCCGCCGAGGCCAGTTGCTCGACGTGGTCGAGGGTCGCAACGCTGCGGGGCCGTGCAAGTGGTTCGAGAAGAGATCGAAGGAGTGGCGTGATCGGATCGAGTTCGCAACCCTCGACCTGTGGGGCCCGTACAGGCTGGTGTTCAACACGGTGTTGCCGAACGCGATTCAGGTCGCGGACCCGTTCCATGTGGTGAAGCTCGCGAACCAGAAGTTGGATGAGTGCCGGCGACGGGTGCAGAACGACACCCTCGGTCACCGAGGCCACAAGGCCGACCCGTTGTATCGGTGCCGCCGGTTGCTCACCAAGGCTGATGAACGCATCGACGACAAGGGACGCACGAAGCTGTTGGGCCTCCTCGAGGCCGGCGACCCGAACGGCGAGGTCCGCATGGCCTGGCACGCAAAAGAAGTCGTGAGGTCGATCTACACCCACACCGACCCCGTACTCGCAGCCGAGTTCGTCGACCGCCTCGGGGTCGATCTCCAAGACGACTCGTGCCCACCCGAGATCCACCAGCTCGGCCGCACGATCATCAAGTGGAAGGCCCAGATCGCGGCGTGGCAGCAAGCCCACGTGAGCAACGGGCCGACTGAAGCCGTCAACAATCTGCTAAAACGCGTGAAACGCGGGGCGTTCGGGTTCACGTCGTTCCGGAACTACCGGATCCGCACCCTGCTCTACGCCGGCAAACCCAACTGGGACCTACTCGCCGCAATCACTCCCCGCTGAAATCCGAAGAGCCGCCAATGTCGGCGCCGTCGTCGACCTCTGGGGCGCCGGAATGGTCGATGGCGAGGTCTTTGGCGGCGCTGCGTCGAAGTGAGTCGGTGACGAGCTCGAAGGTGTCTAGCCCTTCGCCTGGGCGGCCGTGAGGTTCGAGCTCATCGGCCTGCTCGTCGTCGACGAGGTACATGCGGTTGGAGTCGCGGCCGCGTCTGAGTCCGACGTAGCCCATCTCTCGGTGCATGTCGTCGCTGGCGAGCAGGAGCCCGTGATCGCAGGTTCGGCCTTGGGCTTTGTGGACGGTGACGGCGTAGCCGTGGCGCATGTGCCCGGCGTCGAGGTACTCGCGGTCGAGCCTGCGGTCGCCGTCGTCGGTCTCGATCGTGACGGTGCGTTGCTGGTAGCTGATGTCGGTGATCGTGCCGACGGTGCCGTTGCGGACCCCGTTCGGGTAGTCGTTGCGGGTGCAGATCACCTGGTCGCCGACCTGGAACGGTCGACCAGCGATCACGAGCGCGTGTCCTCGGAGTTCGCCGGCAGCTGCGACGTGGCGGCGGGCCCGGCGGTTGAGGTCATCGACATCGGCGTTGCGTCTCGCCATCATCAACGCCGACTCTCCAGTGCTGCGGTGGGTCCACCAGTTGGCGACCATGGCGTCGCGAACGGTCTCGGCGTTCGACGCGGTGACGACCCTGCCGTGCTGGCGGAGCGCGCCGACGGCCTGGTCGACGTCACCGCTGCGGAGCTGATCGAGTGCCCAGCGTTCGGTCTCGTCGTTCTGTCGTCGGTTCTCGGTGAGCGTCAGCACCGGGTACCGCTTCGCAATGGATGCGAGCACGCCGCCGGCCTGGATCTCAGGCAGCTGTTTCGGATCGCCGACGAGCACCACCTTCGTTCAACGCATGGCAGCCTCACGCAGGAGCGGAGCGAGGGTCCGAGTGCCGACCATGCCCGCCTCGTCGACGACGAGCACCGTCCGGCTATCGAGCCGCTGCTGGTGACGGAGGACTTCGAGGTTGAGTTTGGCGATCGTGGTCGAGCGGATCCCCGAGCCCGCTTGGAGCTCGTGCGCGGCCGAGGCGGAGAGCGCACATCCGATCACCCGGTAGCCGGACTGCTGCCAGGCTTCGCGGGCGGCGTCGAGGCTGAACGTCTTGCCGGTGCCCGCAGCAGCGACGAGCACATCGACCGCTCGGCCGGATGTACACATCTCGGTCACCACAGAGGCTTGTTCATCGCTGATCGACGGTCGTGTCTCGACCGCCGTCTCGACTGCTCTCTCGACCGCCACCCCCAAACCCGCGGTGAGACCGTTCTCGGCGAGAAGCAGCTGAGCGAAAGGTGGCCGACTGCAAGGACCGGCTCGCCAAGTACCGCGCCGCCCTCGACGCCGGCGCCGACCCGCTCGTGGTCACCGGATGGATGCGAGAGGTCCAAGGCGAACAGCTGGCTGCAGAGCGCGAGATGGGACGAGCGACCGACACGTCGAACGAGCTGACCCTCGACCAAGTGCGGGCCCTCGTAGCCGGCGTCCGCGACGCGGTGGCCATGCTTGCGACGGCCGATCCCAAGCTCAAGGCGCAGGTGTACGCTGAACTCGGAATCGAAGTGACCTAACAGCCCAACGAGAGCCGGGCTCTGGTCTCTGCCCGTGTAGGACAGTGCGTGTCGGAGGACCCACCCGCACGGTCCCATACCCGCCACTGGAGGATCATCACCTGATGTTGCAGGGTGGCCCAGTCGGTTCGCCACTCGTTTCCTCCGGAACAGCAATCGCGTCCTCTGTGGACAGGGTGACCGCCGTTCCTTGGTGGTCGATGTGGGTGATCGTGCCGTTGGTGCCGTTGCGGATCCCGTTGGCGAAGTCGTTCTTCGTGCAGATGACCCTGGTCGCGGATCTGGAACGGGCGCTCGTTCCAGATGAGTGGCTCGCCGGACAGCTGGCCTGCAACATCCACGTACCGACGAGCCCGCCGCTTGAGGTCGTCGAAGCCGGCGTTGCGTCTCGCCATCATTGACGCCTCATCGCCGGCGGTGCGGTGCTGCCACCACTGACCGAACATCCCGTCGCGCACCGACTCGGCGTTCGTGCCGGTGACGATTCGCCCGTGGACGCGGAGCATTCCGATCGCCTGATCGACGTCAACGGAGCGGAGTTGCTCGAACACAGTGCGCTCGGTCGAATCGAGAAGGCGTCGGTCCTCTGTGAGTCAGTGGGAAACTCGACCACTGCGGTTCTATGAGACGAAGTGGTCGACCGCTGGGCCTCACCCCTCCTATGCACCGAATCGGCCGTCGTACAACATGCAGTGGTCGCTGATCGGCGGCGCCTGGACTGGAGGGCAGTACCTGGCTGCACCAGGAAGCGACCAATGTCCCGGACCAGCCCAGATCCAGTCAAGCTTGTACATCAAGGCCGTGTTGCTGTAAGTCCTGAGCTTCGGTGAGGCGGTGTCGATTTCGACGAATCCGCTGCCCGGCCACGACCTCCAAGGCGTCATGTTCCTATCCCCACCGACGGTGACCTTATTCCCTTGGGAGGCATGCGTAGACGCGATCCACGCCGCAGTGTTGTCCTGAGCAATCTGTGTGGTACCTGGTTGGGTCGGAATTGCGTTCGGGTCAAGGTGCGTGTTGCACTCCTGTCTTTGACCAAAGAAGGTGTTGACAGGTACACAGACGAGGTTCCTAACATCGCCGCCGGGAATCTGCTGTGAGTAGTAGAGCACCCCTTGTGCGCCAGCTTTGACACCGAGGAAGAAGGTGGCATTGCCGAACCTTCCAGTCTTTCCCGGCCCGGTGCCGCAGTTGACTGCCTGAAACGGATGTCCTGCGATGGGAGACGGGACTCCATCCTGCGTGCCGTTGCTCTTCGCGAAAACCCCGTCGTACCCGAGTGGAACGAGAGCTTGGGCAATGTAGAGATACTGCAGGTCACACACCTCATTTAAGGTGATGATCCACGGTCGGTTGCTTGATGCCGTGACGCTGAATCCGAGCACCTGCGCAGGAGGATTCGTGCCGCAGTTTCCCCCGTCACATGTGCCGAAGATGTTCCAATCCCAAACCGGAAACTCATACGCGCTAGCTTCAGCCGGCGCAAAAGCGTCGACGGCAAACGACGTTGAAATGCCCATCGCAACCGAGATTGCAACGATGGCAATTGCTCTCAGGACTTGTCGGCGACGCATTGTCATCATCCCTTCGGTGCCAGAAGCGTGAACTCGCCAGATGTGCGGTCGTACGACATGACACCGTCGCCGGTTTCGTAGATCTGCTGGCCCAGATTGCCCGTATCGGCCCAGGACCCACTCCCATGTTGTGCGAGGACAGTTCCGTTATGGACGAGGTACGTCGACGCCGTTCCTGGGTGTACAGCGACAGTACCAAAGGCAGGAATGATGACGGGGTTCCCTAGGAGGGATGTCAAGTTCGATGGTCTAGTGGTCCAACTGCCGGAACTGATATCGAGCTCCGCCGCCTTATCTCCGTCCTGGAACGAGAACTTTGACGGACCGCAAAGTGCTCCGTACGAGGTCCGGATCCCTGCGGGAACTGCTCCGAGGGAATACCACCCGCTCTTGAGATCGCTCAACTTCAGCACCCACGTGTCACCCGCAAGCTCGACGACGGAAAGCATGCCGCCGAGCTCTGAACCCGGCACTCCTCGTCCTCCAATCATGACTAGCGTGTCGTTTGTCAGACAGCTGAAGCTCGCTTCAGGGTTGGATACTGGCCACTCGGGAATCTGCACCACCTCACCGCTGGAACTCACCGAGTAGCTCCCTTGACCGATTGTGAAGAGCGCGTGCTCCTGCCGACCGGTCATCGCGCTGTACTCGGTGTCATCCGTCAACCGAACGTCCGGCGCCGAGAGCCGCCTCCAGGTCGACTCGTCAGGGGATAACTGAGCAAATGCGAGAGCTGCATCACCACAGTCCTCCGGGACACATTCGTAGCCACCGACTACTACCGTGTCTCCTGCGCTGGCGATCGCCACGTCCCCCAGAAAGGGAATCGCTGGGAGCGGTGCGAGGGCACCGTCCCTCTTGCGTAGCATCGCGTTCCGAGGAGCGCCCTTCATGCGCTCACCAGTATCGACGAAAACCAAGTCCGGACCGGCTGCGGCGGCTTGCCAAGAAGAGTTGGCAAGGTCGAACGGTAGTCCTACTTCGTCGATTTGGGACGTCTCCGCATTCAGCGACTCGTCGCCCGACGTACAAGCCGCGCCAGCGGCCACGACCATCGCAAACGTCGCGACCGTGACCGTCGCATTTCGTTTCCATCGGCGTACTAGCGACTCCGAGATAATCCTAGAGTGCATGCTCCGTCCCCCTCACCCAGCTCTCTGAGACCTTAGGTCAATCATGAGCGGCGCGCTGCACAAGCGAGGTGATGGCAACCGACCGTCTCGAGGCGACATGGCGGCAGGAGCCCGAGAGTTGGACAGACGTCAGCGCCTGTCCTGCCACTTGCCGGCATTCTTCCGCTCAGGCGGCCCGAGGCCATCTGCCGATCGGGTTACCAGCCGATGTCGGCTCCGTCATCGATCTCTGGCTGGGCTCGCGCCTGGTCGAGTGCGAGTTCTTTGGCTGTGCTGCGGCGGAGTGATTCGGTGACGAGGTCGAGCGGATCGACATGGACACTCTCCCCATCGCTCGACCCGAGCTGCGATCGCACCCAATTTTCCCGGAGAACCCCGCATCACGACTGGCACCACCTGAAAGCCCATTGAGAGGTGGGGGCTTCTTATGGACACCAGCGGGACTTCAACTTGGCCATTGACACTAGGTCAAGGTGTCAGTGAATCGTGCAGCAGTCGCCGCCAATATCCCGTCTGCTCAGAAGTCTCATCGGTGTAGCGCTCGAAGTGTGCCAGTCAGCTACTGCAATCGGGCTGCGGCGTCCAACCCGAGGGACTGCCCCCGGCGGTCGCCGCCGCCAGTACGTCGACGTGCCGTCGTAGCGACGGCAACCCGGGTCGTACTCATCTGGCGACTCGGCCGTCGGGCAGGACCGTGTTGTCAAGTGTGGCTGACCGAAGCTGCGAGTCAGTCACGATTGCACCGCGGAGATTGACATCCTCGAGGAGCGCACCCTCGAGGAGAGCATCCGTAAGATCAGCCCCATTCAGGTCAGCGCCGGTCAGGTGGCAGTCGCGTAGGTCTGCCTTTACAAGGGTGGTCCCGTCCATCGACGCGTTGTAGAGAACCGCGACTCGGAAGTTCACGTCGGTTAGATCGACGCCGCTCATCAGCACTTCGGGAAGGTTCACCCGCTCCATTCGAGCCCCTGCCAGACGAACGCTTCGAAGGTCAAGAGCCCCCTCGACCCATGACCTATACAGTGACGCACCGGTGAGGTCACATCCAGACAGGACGATGCCAGTCAGATCTGCGTACTCGAGGTTGGCGCCTCGGAGATTCGAGTTGCCGAAATTTGCACCAGCAAGCTTCGCCTCCTGCAACACGGCTCCACGCAAGTCAGCGTTGCGCAAGCTTGCTTTTGTCAGATTCGCGAACTTCAGATTGACGTTGCGCAGATCTGATCGGTCGAGGTTGGCGCCGTAGAGATTGATGCCTTCCAAGTCGCGCGCCGAGAGCTGGGCCAGGGCCAAGTTGCCCAATGCCATGTTGACGTGGCGAAGATCGCGTTCGAGATTCGGGTCGGTCATACTCACATCCCAGTCGGAGAGGTTATCTGTGCGTGGAGATCTTGTGGTGGGATCACGTGACAGTGCCCTGCATGCCGATGATGGACGGTAGGCGCGCCAAGTCAGCTGGAAAGAGAACTACCAGCTCGATCGAATTCTCTTGAGCCAGCAGCCGCTTTCTGCGGATCTTGTCGTCGTAGGTAGGCATGCCTTGAAGTCCTGCATACTCGACGAAACGCCCGTCTTCGAGGCGCCAGTCTGCGCGCAGACGCCCAGATGAGTTCAACAGCGGGTGCTGGGGGTACGCAGGCTCCAGCTCGTGGCCAATGCCGTTCCGTGTAAGGAAGTTGTCGATGGCTAGCTCGCCAAGTGAGCGACATGCATGCCCGTCATCAGCGAAGCAGTAGGTTCCGTAGCTTGGCCTCCAGCCACTTGGAGCTATCCCCGAGACGCATAGAACCTCGAGCCACGAGCCCACGCCCATTCGCTCGGCGAGATCATCCGAGTGAGGCACGCAGATCAACGCAGCAGCGAGCATGGCACGATCGTCCCGAGACATCCCCGCTGTCGAGAGGTATCTGAATTTCTGCGTCGGGACAATGCCGGTGACGTCTTGGAACCGTTTGAGAGCCGCAAGCGTGGCATCGACGCTCCCGGTGTGGAGAGGCTCTCCGTACTCCCCTGAATAGCAGCGAGTTCGCCGAATGCAGCGACGGCAAATTCCAAGACCCAGCCACTGCCGCATCGACCACCACTCGTGGTCTTCGTAGGCGTGAAGCACGCCACACACATCACAACTCTGGAGATTAGGCCAGCTCCAATTTGAGATCTGCAGCGCACGAACGAGTGAGGCATCGTGGACGTACATACCGAGCGTGTTGTGCCAACTCGAGCTCGCTCCGGCATATCGAATTGCCTCCGAGTCCTTGACCTCGCGCAGAGCATCGGTCCAATCGGGGATCAGAGAGCTCCAATCACTCTCAAACATTTCCAGCCATAACGATCCGTACGACTCGACATAGCTGGCGATCGCGTCGTCGACCTCGGGCCTCCACACGTGATCTAGCTGCCGCAGCGCGGAGGCATCGAGTTGGTTGTGTCGATTCGTCGGATCCATTGCGGTTCGCACAAATGGCGCGACTCCAGAGATCACCGGAGAATCGCTGGTCAGGAGTCCGGATTTCCTAGCCAGTAGCTTGGGCAGTTCTGGCATAGCTGCGACCAGACCCTCCGGTGGGTCTAGTGCCGCCGGCAGGTACTTGACTAGTGCAAGCCGGGCCTGCGCGTCGGAGCGGAGGCCGTCGACCACGTTTCGGAACTCCGCACCTAGCGCCACAGCCTTGGACAGCTTTCGCTTAAGCGGACGGGTTCCCTGAGCCACCGCCACCGGACTCTTGGCGGTCGAGGAGGACGGCTCCTCCACTTCCGGACTGACCGATCCATCGGGCATGGTAGTTCGATTCAGAAGCGCTTCGGCGAGTTTGGTCTCGTCCAGTGCGGCGCCACTGAGATCGGCGCCAGTCAGGTTCGCCCCGGCTAGGCGCGCCATCCTCTTGCCAGTCCCGAGTTTGGCACCGACAAGTCGTGCCCCGGTCAGGTCCGCGCCAGAGAGGTCAGACTCACGCAGATCTGCTCCCTCGAGATCTGTCCCGACTATCGATGAACCGATCAGGTTGGCACCCCGCAGGTACGTACCAACGAGGCGAGCTCGGTTGATTGTGGTGCCCGGTAGGCGTGCATGGCTGACGATCGCCCCCGAGAGGTCAGCATCGCTCAGATCAGCACCAGTCAGATTCGAGCTGCCAACATATGCTCCAATCAAATGCGCCTTGACCAGCTTCACGGCAGACATTTGGGCCTCGTCAAACCTTGCACCATTGAGCTTCGCAGCCGACAGATCGGCCCCTTCCAGAGAGCAGAAGTACATGCCGACCTCATCGAGGTCAGCGCCCCGGAAATTTGAACCAGTGAGGTCGGCGTGTTCGAAGTGTGCGGTGCGAAGTGTTGCACCCTGAAATTGAGTTCCGGCAAGATTCGTCTGGACGAACACTGCCCCTCCGAGGTCAGCGCCGTCGAGACATGCACCTGACAGGTCCGCCTGCGTGAAGTCGACGTCGAGCAGCGTCGCACCGTTTAGATCCGCGCCAGAAAGATCCGCGCCTGTCAGATTCGCCCCCGGAAGTACAGCTTCTCGGAGATCGGACCCTGACAAGTCCACACCCCTTAGGTCGCGGTTCAGGTTGATTGATGAATCCACTAGGTTCCCCTCCAGCTCCACAGTGCACAATGCACAATATAGAGGTGATTCGTTCAACGTCGTGAGACTCTCATTGATCTGCCAGCTAGTGCAGACACGACACCACCGGCGGATACCTCCGGCGTCCCGATCCATGGCGTGCCCCGAGACCTCATTTCCGTCGACATCGATCGGAGCAACACGGCGCCGGCGCCCAAGCACAGTTCGATGCCGCGCAACGCGCCCACACCCCCGGCGCAGCCGGGACCTGCTCTCCGGGCGGGTGCGCTGCGGGCTCTGCTCCAGAGTCCTCGGCGTCGAGTACAACGACCGAGGCCAGGCCATCTACCGGTGCAAGCATCGCGGCATCGGCTGCGACATGCCCGGACGTTCCGCCCATGGCCTCCACCGTGCGGCCGTGCTCGGCCTCGATCTTCTCGGCCGAGATCACGACCTGCAGAAGGCGATTCGCGCCGAGCTCGCACACCACAACGCCCCCGCTCCGGCCAGCAACGGCCCAAGCGTTGCCGCGCTGAAGGCCAAGCGGACCAAACTCCTCGACCTGTACTACGCCGA
>Ga0209284_10001048_pt1 | contig 43933 bp, 42 predicted proteins | sample FRY03_FD_187211 | JGI IMG/M metagenome (GOLD analysis project Ga0209284, IMG submission 187211) | Freshwater microbial communities from Lake Fryxell liftoff mats and glacier meltwater in Antarctica - FRY-03 (SPAdes) (version 2) | ecosystem: Environmental > Aquatic > Freshwater > Ice > Glacier... | reverse complement strand
TAAAAGGTAAACCACTACAGACAGTTCTAACTTGATTAGATTGAGAAAAACCATATAAACTCATCAAAATACCAACAATAAACAAGTAAAAAATCCTCATACAGCAAATCGTTATTCCTTAAACTAGTGTTAAATATATTAACATAAGAGATACGGTTAGTCTATATTTTTGTTATCAAAAACTAAAAAACATATCGGGAAGGTTCCCGAAAGAAATAAAGAGTTATAAAATATTAAAAAATCGTTAAAGAACGAATGCACCTGTTAACTCCCCACCCATTACCTCAACCTGAATATGGTTTTCTTTGGTTGTAGAAAGAGAAAGGCCAACATAATCGGGTTTCACAGGAAAGAGTTTATGCATTCTTTCTACCAATACCATCGTTTGAATGCTTTTAGGGTGAGCTTCTAAAAGCGGTTTAAGCGCATACAATAGAGTTTTACCGCTATTGGCAACATCATCTATCACCACAATATTAATACCATTCAACTCCACTTTTTCACTGAGCGTTACATCAGTTGGCAAATCCTTATCCAATTGCATCGAAATAATTTGCATTGGGTTGGATATATATTGCTTCAATAGAATACCAATTTTTTCGGCCATTGTACTGCCATTATTACGTATGCCAATTAATAAAACAGGAGCATCATTTCCACTAAGGTTTTCTGCCAACTCCAAGCTCATTCTATGCAATTTTTGAGCTACTTCTTCTTTATTAAGAATATATCTTTTTTCGGGCATACCCTTGTTTTATCCCTCAAATTAACAACAATAAATGCATTCAACAAATGATCCCTTCAATTGTTAATTATCTATCTTAGCGTTTTAACCCTGTTTTATGCACTATATCCCTCAAATAGCTTTTTTACTATTGTCTGCAATTGGTGTTTTTTTATTCACCAAAAAAGCAAGCGAAATTAAGCGCAATATCTTTTTAGGTAAAGACGAAGACCTAAGCGATAACCCATCTCTACGTTGGAAGAACCTTGCATTATTAGCACTAGGTCAAAGAAAAATGTTTAAGTATACTTTTGTTGCCTTCATGCACTTAATTATTTATTTAGGTTTCATCATCATCAACATAGAAGTATTAGAAATAGTGTTAGATGGAATTTTAGGCACACACCGACTATTTCTTCCATTTTTAGGAAGCTTCTATTCTTTTTTAATTAACTTTTTTGAGTTGCTGGCCGTTGGCGTAATTGTTGTTTGTGTAATATTTTATGCTCGCAGAAATATAATTAAACTAAAAAGATTTATCGGTAAAGACTTAAACGGATGGCCTCGCAGCGATGCCAATTATATTTTAATTACAGAAATTGTATTAATGAGTTTATTTCTTACCATGAATGCAACTGATCAGGTATTACAATCCCGAGGATTTGAACCCGATCATTATAAAATAACTGGCGCTTTCTTTTTTTCTAATATGCTCACTCCCCTATTTAATGGGTTCTCCAACGAAACAATTGTTGTAATTGAACGAACTGCATGGTGGATACATATTACAGGCATTTTTGCTTTTTTAAATTACTTGCCATATTCAAAGCATCTTCACATAATGCTGGCATTTCCAAATGCATATTACACCCGACTAGTTTCGCCCGGTATAATAAAAAATATGCCTGCTGTGCAAAATGAAGTGCTGTATGCAATGCAACCAGAAATGGCTCCTACTGATGTTGCTCCTCCAACAAGCTTTGGTGCAAAAGATATTTTCGATTTGAGTTGGAAAAATTTATTAGATGCTTATAGTTGTACCGAATGTGGAAGATGCACGGCTGCATGCCCCGCAAATATTACTGGTAAATTATTGAGCCCTCGTAAAATAATGATGGATACCAGAGATAGAATGGAAGAAGTAGGTAAAAATATCAATGCCAATAAAAAATTTATTCCCGATGAAAAGTCTTTATTACATAATTATATTACTGTAGAAGAATTACGTGCATGTACCACTTGCAATGCTTGTGTAGAAGAATGCCCTGTTAGCATTTCTCCTTTAGATATTATTATGGAATTGCGTAGATCTTTAATTATGGAAGAAAGCAATGCTCCACAAGAATGGAATGGCACATTTAGTAATATTGAAAACAATTTTGCTCCATGGAAGTTCTCACCCGATGATAGAGATGCATGGACTAAAGAAATGGTTTAAATAAATGGTTGATAAATAATACGCCAAAGTTGCAATAAAGCGGTAAGAATAAAGATAATACCCATTGTTTGGTTCAAGGTTTTATTGCTTGTATTCAATTTGTTTACCAACCAATTTCCTCCATGTATATACACTGCTAAACCTGCTATGGTTCCAGTTCCTGCCCCTACAGTAAATAAATTAAAAGCATAACTATTGGAACTTAGCCATCCCATTTGAAATAAAGTAGTGGTCCACAAAAACCAAAACGGAATTTGAAGTGGGTTCAAAGCACTCATCATCAATCCTAGAAAAAAACGATGCAATTTATTGTTTAATACCAATGATTTTTTATCACCAGTTTGTTTGCTTGCAGTTACAAAAGCCATTATACCTAACACCAAAAATAATACAACAGTAATCCACCCTAATGCTAAAAACCAATTTCTGTGTTCGGCTGCCCAACTCATACCAGTTAACGCAAAACGCAGATATATCATTTCTACAATTGCTACTCCAATGGCAAATTCCCAAGCCTTTTTAAAACCTTCTTGCAAACAAATTTGAGTACTGGTAAAACTCATATTCCCCAATGGCAACTGACCAAGAAAACTCACCATAAAGCCAAGTAATACAAATAAGATTGATTGCATTCTACAAATCTAAATGAACTATCCATCTATTTCTTACACTATTCTTCTTATTTTTGTACAAATAAGTGCTATGAAGGTTAATACAATGGCAGAGATGTTGGCAGCAGGTGAAATGCCTGAAGTTTTATTTTGGGTGGGATGCGCAGGTAGCTTTGATCAAAGAGCTCAAAAAGTTACCAAAGCATTTGCTACTATATTAGACAAAGTGGGAATAAAATTTGCCATTTTAGGAAAAGAAGAAGCTTGTACTGGCGACCCCGCAAGAAGAGCTGGCAATGAATTTTTATTTCAAATGATGGCCTACCAAAATATTCAAGTACTGAATGGATATGGTATCAAAAAAATTGTAACTACTTGTCCGCATTGTTTTAATACGCTCAAAAATGAATACCCCGAACTTGGCGGAAACTATGAAGTAATTCACCATACTACTTTATTGCAAGAACTAATAAATGAAGGCCGCATAAAAATGAAGGAAGGCGGTGAGTTTAAAGGCAAGAAAATATCCTATCACGATAGCTGTTATTTAGGACGAGCCAATGATATATATGAAGCACCTCGTAAAGTATTAGAAGCATTAGATGCAGAATTAGTTGAAATGAAACGTTGCAAAAGCAATGGATTATGCTGCGGAGCAGGGGGATCACAAATGTTTAAAGAAGATGAACCAGGAGATAAACGTATTAATATAGAACGTGCCGATGAAGCTTTAGAAACAGGTGCTAGTTTTATTGCAGCTGCTTGTCCATTTTGTAATACTATGCTTACTGATGGAGTTAAGAACCGCGAAAAAGAAAACGAAGTAGGTGTATTAGACGTTGCAGAAATGATTGCAGCTAGCATGCAGTAAAATATTTATTATGGATTTAAACTATCAACAACATATTCCTACGGATTTTTCTGATAACTCTAAAGTATGGATTTATCAGAGTAGCAGGTTATTTACCATGAGCGAAGCTTTTGATATAGAAGATATCCTCACAGATTTTATTGCTAACTGGAAAAGTCATGGTGCTGCTGTAAAAGGATATGCCAATTTATTTTTTGGACAATTCATCATTTTAATGGCCGATGAAACTGCTGCTACTGTTGGCGGTTGTAGCACAGACAGCTCAGTACATGCGATACAGGCTATTGAAAAAAAATGCAAAGTAGATTTATTTAATCGCCAGAGTTTAGCTTTTATCAGACATGATAAACTGCAACTTCTCCCATTGAATCAATTAAACTATGCTTACGAAAATAAATTTATTGAAGAAGACACATTGTATTTTAACAACCTAATAGCAACAAAAAAAATGTTGCTGACCGAATGGTTGGTACCAATTAAAAATAGTTGGTTAAATGCTAGAATTAAACAAAAAGCTACTCTTTAGGTTTTTTAGTTTTCAACTTATCCAAAATATCTTTCTTTTGTTTATCGGTTAGTGAGCTTTTTTGCACCAATTTATTGAGTTGATAACTAATTGAAAGGCGGTAATTTCTTGTTGTTGTTGCATTTAAACTTTCTATTGTAAACTGCTTTCCACGTGTAACCGTTAAAAATTGTTGTGGAGTAAAAGGATCAATCATATTTAATGCAACCACCAATCGCCGATCAAAAAACTTTCGCTGAACACCCAAATTCAAACTAATATTACTTCTACTCCTACCCTGAGGGTCTGCAAAACTATTAAACCTTGCATTCCCTTCAAAGTTCCAAACATTGGATGGTGTAAAAGTATAGTTTACACTGGTATAAAAAGTACTCCCATTTTGATAGAGGTATAAAAGCTTTTCGCGCTCACTATATTCATTGTAAGTATAGCCTACGCTAGCATTCATTCTAAACTGCTTACTAAATGTATATCCACCGAATGCACTTGCTTCATATTCATTTCTATCAGCAATATTTAGCCAAGTAACTTCAGTTTTTCCTGCTTCTATCAACGATCGAATACTATTAAAAACATTCTTTAGTTTGTTATATCCTAATGAAGTATTAATATAATATTTACCTTTTACCCAACTGAAATTCCAGTCGAAATTATGCGACAAAGTAGGAAGCAAAAATGGGTTCCCAAATCGTAAATTATATGGATCGCTATAATCAATATTCGGATTTAGTTCTCCAATACCCGGCCTACGTATTGTTGATCTGTATACTAATGAGATATTCTTTGTTTTATCAAACTCTTTACGCAGCGTTACATTGGGCAATACATTCCAATAATTATTACTTACGTTAGTCACATTTGCTTTTATAAAATTAAACCCCATTTGCGTTTGTTCGGCCTGAGCCCCAGCAGTTAGTCTAATATTTTTTGCGAACAAGAAACTATAACCTGCCCTAATTGTAAATATTTTTTGGTTGAATATAAAATCATTACTAAGTAAATCATTGGGTAAATAAACTCCGTCCGACTTTCTAAGAAAGCTTGTATTTAATCTATTGTGAAAATCTGATAACAAATAATTAAATCCGCCAGAAAAGCTATTGCCTTTATGTTTCAGTGGCTTTGTATATTCGAGTCTACTTGTTAATGAACGATTTTTGTTATTAAAAAATTGGTTTTGAGAAGAGTCAACACCCGTAGGTATATAATTAGGATTTAGGAATTGCTGGAAAAAATCTCGGTCATTATCGTTTTTACTAGTATTTCCTATAACAAAAATCCTAATCACTTCTGCTAAATTTTTCCCTTTATGAGTATACGAAAGGGTTACACTGTGTGTATAACCGTTGCCCTCGCTATTATTTTCGCGTGTACTAACTTTATACACTTGCTGGTTCTTATTGATATTGATGAATTCGTTTTTACTCAAATTATCAAAATAATTGAGATTGCCCTGATAAACAAAGCCTGCTTGATTATTTTTATTCATTTCATAGTCTACCTGCGTTCTTACGTTAGGTCGAATATTTTTATTAGTAAACTTTCCGGTTGTATTAAAATAGTTAGTTGAGTCTTTATAAAAATTAGTTCTATTGCTGTAACTGTTTCCACTAAGTTGACTAACACCTGTTCCAAGTGTTTGATTGATTGATATTTTTTTATTTCGATAGCTAATATTGCCAGAAAAATTTCCTTCTCCCCTTGTTCCTGCACTCATGTTAAGTCGGCCTACCCAACCAATCTTTCCTTTTTTAGTAACAATATTAATTACCCCACCTGTTTCAGAAGCATATTGTGGAGGCGGATTGGTCATCACTTCAATTTTTTCGATACTACTACCAGGTAGGCTTTCTAATAAGTCTTGCAACTGTTGAGGAGTAAGGTCTGTTGGTTTATCATCTATTAAAATTCGAGGCTCTTTTCCTTTCAATAAAATTTTCCCAGTAGGGTCATTATTAATTAATGGAATGTTTTTTAAAATTTCTGCAGTACTTGATCCAGCACTAAGGGCACTTTCACCCACATTATAGGTAAGTTTATCATCCTTAATTTCTATCAATGGCTTTTCGGAATAAACAATTACTTCAGTAAGCATATTGCTCAGTTCTTTCATTTTAACATCATCAATATTAAAATCGTAGCGATCGGCTCGTAAGTAAATACTATCAATTTGGGTGTCCGCCAAACTCATTGTTTTAGCTCTAATTGTATAATAGCCAAAACCTAGATAAGAAAATTCAAAAGCCCCATTTTTATCAGAAATGGTTGAATTTAAAACTGAATCAGCAGAAGTGTAATAAAGATCAACTCGGGCAAATGGTACAGCTTTTCCATTTTTAGCTTCTACCAAATTTCCTATAATAATTCCAAATTTAGATTTATCGCGAGAAACTGTTTGCTGAGCATTTAATGATGTTGCTGCAAATAAGAATAAAAACAATAAAATATATTTCATTTTATTCTTCGTTAAATAAACAACTCTAATTTATTTAAGAATCGCTTTTAAAGTGTTGATTAAATCTTCGGCACGCAAATTTTTAGCAATAATGATACCATTTGGGTCAACCAAAAAATTAGCAGGAATACTTTGCACTTTATACATTTGAGCAACTTCATTATTCCAAGACTTAAGATCACTTAATTGTGTCCATGCAAGTTTATCTTTCTTAATAGCTTGCATCCAACTAGATTTGTTTTCATCAAGTGAAATACCTAGTACAGTAAATCCTTTATTTTTAAACATATTATAAGCAACTACTACATTCGGATTTTCAGCCCTACAAGGTCCGCACCAACTAGCCCAAAAATCTATTAACACGTATTTCCCTTTAAATGAAGCCAATGTTACAGTTTTACCTAAAGTATCTTTCTGACTAAAAGCTAAGGCAGCACTACCTATTCCATTAACTTTTGAGTCGGATATGGTTTTTTCAATGATACGAGAAAAAGAGCCTTTTTTAGCAACAGGATCAAGTGCGTTGTACCTAGTTTCTAATTCTGGAATTCCACTAAGTAAAGGGTTTACCACATAAAGAACAAATGGACTAACAGGTGAAGTTTTTTTTGTAGCAGTAAATTTTGTTGCTTCATCAATAACACTTTGTTTCGTTTTTTCAAAAACGGCAATTAATGAATCATGCTTACGTTTATCTTTTTCTACATTAATTTGTTGAACCAACGCATTCAATTTGTCTTTAATCGGATTAAAAGTTGATTTAAATATTTCATAATCTTCTTCTACCACAGACCCAGTAATTTTCGCGCTAGCTAGGTCATTAAAATCTCCATCAATAGTAACGTTGCTATTTTGCAAAAAAAGATCAACCCCTTCTTTATACCCTACAAACCCAATTTGAAAAATATCGGGTTCTAAAAGAGATCCTTTCAATATAAACTTACCATCTCTAACGGTATCGGTTGCAATTGTTTTACCATCAGCACCATTCATTAGAAACACCAACATATTGGGCTTAGTGTTTTTAATTGATCCTTTAATTTCAAAAGCATTTTGCGCATTTGTAAAAATCCCTGCAAGCAAAAAAATTGATAGAATAAATTGTTTCATATTATTTAGAATGACGATTTTGTAATATAGTTAATATATCTGCTAATTTATGACCCTTAGCGTTTAGTAAAAGTAAATAATGAAAAAGTAAATCAGCAGACTCGTTCAAAAAAAGTTCCTCATTGTTATCTTTTGCTTCAATAATCATTTCCACTGCTTCTTCTCCAACTTTTTGAGCAATTTTATTAATCCCTTTGGCAAACATCTTTGCAACATAAGAATCCTTCACACTAGATTGTTTTCTTAGATTAATGATCTCTTCTAAATAAATAAGAAAATCATCGCTATGATTTGGTTCGTTCCAACAGGTATCGGCACCAGTATGGCAAGTTGGCCCTATTGGGTGGACTTTAATTAATAAAGTATCATTATCACAATCAACCGATAAAGACTTCACTTCAAGAAAATTTCCACTTTCTTCACCTTTGGTCCATAATCGCTGCTTCGTTCTGCTATAAAAAGTTACTTTACCAGAAGATATCGTTTGTTGGTAGGCAGCATCATTCATAAAACCAAGCATCAACACTTTATGTGTTTGAAAATCTTGGATGATGGCGGGCACTAACCCGTCGCTATATTTAGCAAAATCAATATTCATTGTGCAAATTTCTGTAATTATAATCGCATTGCGATACCTTTTTTAGAAAGATATTGCTTTAGTTCAGTAACCCCAATCTCTTTAAAGTGAAAAATACTGGCCGCAAGCGCTGCATCTGCACCAGCAATATCAAATACATCACTAAAATGCTCCATTGTGCCAGCTCCTCCAGAAGCAATTATAGGCACAGGAAGAGATGAGGACAATTCTTTGGTAATATCTAATGCAAATCCTTGTTTTGTACCGTCGTTATTCATAGAAGTAAGTAAAATTTCACCCACACCTAAATCAACGCCTTGTTTGGCCCAATTACTGCAAAGCATGTCCGTTTTAAGCCTTCCCCCATTCAAATAAACATACCAATTTCCATCAGCTTCTTTTTTAGTGTCTATTGCCAATACAATACATTGACTTCCAAATTCCTTTGCCAACGATTTGATTAATAATGGGTTTTTAAATGCTGAAGTATTAATGGAGATTTTATCGGCGCCGCTTTGCAATAAAACACTAACATCTTCTATTGATGATATTCCTCCGCCAACGGTAAAAGGGATATTAATACGATGTGCAATTTTTTTAACTAAATCGCTTAATGTTTTTCTTTTTTCATTAGTGGCAGTGATATCTAGGAACACTAATTCATCGGCACCTTCTGCAGCATATAAAGCACCAAGTTCTACAGGATCACCTGCATCACGCATATTTTCAAAATTTATCCCTTTAACAGTTCGGCCATCTTTAATATCTAGGCAGGGAATGATTCGTTTTGTTAACAATTTGAATTATGAATTATGAGTTATGGATGGAATTAATTCCTTTAAGGTGATTCTTCCTTCGTAGATAGCTTTTCCTACAATTACTCCTTTACAGTCAATTTCTTTTAATATACGAAGATCATCTACATTACTTACACCACCACTTGCAACAAAATGAATTGCAGGGAATCGCTGAATTATTTTTTTATACAATTCAGTTGAAGGCCCTTCTAATTTACCATCCTTACTAATATCAGTGCAAAAAATCTGAGTGATTCCTTTCTCAACGTATGAATTGATAAATTGGAACACATCAATATCAGTAGATTCAAGCCAACCACCTATGGCAATTTTTTCTTCTTTTACATCAGCCCCTAAAAAAAAACGGTCAGCCCCATATTGTTCAATCCAACTAGTAAAAGTAGTTTCATCTTTAACAGCTAAGCTACCAATAGTGGCTAACTTTGCACCTGATTCAAAAACAATTTTTAAATCGGTTTCTTGCTTAATTCCACCTCCAAAATCTATTACCAGTTTAGTGCCTTTAGTAATTGCCTCAAGTACATTCCAGTTTTGAACCTTACCAGCTTTAGCACCATCCAAATCTACCAAATGCAATCTTTTAATACCAGCAGCTTCAAACTCTTTGGCAACTTCCAAAGGATTTTCATTGTATACTTTCTTTTGAGCATAATCTCCTTGCGTTAATCGTACACATTTTCCATCAATTATATCTATTGCTGGTATTATTTCCATTTAATAAAATTATTTAAAATTTTTTCACCAATGTCAGCACTCTTTTCTGGATGAAACTGAGTACCGTAAAAATTATCTTTATTTAATGCAGAGCTATATTCAATACCATATTCAGTTGTAGCAATTGTATGATTACCCAGTGCGGCATAATAACCATGTACAAAATAACAAAATGAATTTTCATTTACATCATCAAAAAGTTCAGATTTTAAACGATAAATATTATTCCAACCTATCTGAGGTATTTTAATTGAATTGGTTGCAGATGTTGTAAATGCTTTTACTTGTTCATCAAAAATTCCTAGGCAATCGGTACTATTCTCTTCACTGTATTTACACATTAATTGCATACCCAGACAAATACCTAGAACAGGTTGTTTTAAAGATGTAATAAGTTGATCTAGCTTTCTTACTTTTAAATAACTCATTGCAGTACTTGCTTCACCAACTCCTGGAAAGATCACTTTATCTGCAGCCAGAATTGCTTCATGATCATCTGTAACAATTGCATTAACTCCTATTCGTTCGAGTGCATAAAGCACTGATTGAATATTACCTGCATTGTATTTAATGATTACTAAATTCACTTTATTATTTTTAATCGCTAATAATAGGTTGAATAAATTCTTTGGTTGATAATTGAATATCTTTCATTTCACCCAACACTTTAATATATGCTGATCCAATAATTGCACCATTCGAATTTTTTGAAGCAGCATTAAAACTTGTTTTATCTTTTATACCAAACCCTACCAATATTGGGTTTTTTAATTTCATTGATTGTAATCTCTCTAAATATTTTTCAACCGCTAATAAGTCAGTATTACCGCCAGTTGTAGCTGATGAACTAACTGCATATAAAAATCCCGAGCTCAATTCGTCTAGTCTTTTTATTCTTACATCTGTAGTTTCAGGTGTAACTAAGAAGATAAAATCCAATCCATACTTTTTTATAATTTTACCATATTCATTTTCGAATTCAAACTCAGGCAAGTCGGGCAATATCAACCCATCAACTCCAGCTTCAACTGCAGCTGCACAAAATTTTTCGAACCCGAATTGTAAAACAGGATTCATATACCCCATTAAAATAATTCCTTTATCAGCAAGTAACGGATTGCTTCTGCAATTAGCTAATTGATCAAACAAAACTTGTATTGTCATTCCGTTGATCAATGCAACGCTACTACTTTCTTGAATAACTGGACCGTCTGCTAGAGGATCACTATAAGGCATTCCTATTTCAATTATATCTGCTCCGGCTTCAGCGAGAGACTGCATAATTGTTATAGTATCATTCAATGCAGGATATCCAGCAGTGAAGTATACATTTAATACTTTTTTTGTTTTATTATCAAAAATGTTCCTAATTCTTTTCATACAATTTAAAATACTGCGATTACAAAAATTTCATATAAGTGTCCAAATCCTTGTCTCCTCTTCCACTCAAACAGATTACTACAACATCGGAGGGCTGTAAATTCATTTTACCCAATACCGCAAAAGCATGTGCAGTTTCTAATGCAGGAATAATACCTTCTGTTTTACTTACATGAAATGCCGCTTCCATTGCTTCATCATCTGTTGCGCTTAAAAATATTCCTCTCCCACTTTCATATAAATTTGCATGAATTGGACCAACACCCGGATAATCTAACCCAGCTGAAATACTATGTGGCTCTACTACTTGTCCGTCTGCAGTTTGCATTACCAAACTTTTACTGCCATGCAAAATACCTGGCTTACCTAATTGAGTAGTAGCGGCACTCATGCCACTATTTACACCATGACCAGCTGCTTCAACTGCCACCAACTTCACCGACAATTCATTTAAATAATGATAAAATGCGCCTGCAGCATTACTTCCACCACCTACACAAGCTACTACATGCGTTGGTAGCTCAGAACCAGTTTTAGCTTTTAATTGAATGCGAATTTCTTCACTAATAATACTTTGAAAGCGAGCAACCATATCGGGATATGGATGTGGACCAACTACACTTCCAATAATATAATGTGTATCAATAGGATGATTTATCCAATCGCGTATTGCTTCATTGGTAGCATCTTTTAAAGTTTTGCTTCCACTTGTTGCAGGTATTACAGTAGCTCCTAACATTTTCATACGAGCAACATTGGGCGCTTGTCTCTCAATATCTTTTTCGCCCATGTAAACAATACATTCCATTCCTTTCAGCGCACATACAGTTGCAGTGGCAACCCCATGCTGACCGGCGCCAGTTTCTGCAATAATTCTAGTTTTTCCTAACTTACGAGCCAATATAATTTGACCGATTGTATTGTTTATTTTATGAGCACCTGTATGGCATAGATCTTCTCTTTTTAAGTAGATGGTAGTATTAAATTCTGCACTTAATCTTTCTGCTAAAAACAAAGGAGTTGGTCTACCTGCATAATCTTTTAATAACGATTTAAATTCTTTAATAAAAGACGGATCTTTCATTATAGAAAGATATTGCTCTTTTAAAATAGCCACATTGCTGTGCAACATTTCGGGAATATATGCTCCTCCAAATTGCCCATAATAACCTTGTTCTGTTGGATTTTGATAGTTCATCATACTACTTAGATTTTTCATAATTCAGTTGTAATAATATTAATCCCCTGCTTTCATCAATTCGCTGAACCATTTTATTATAATTATAATAAATTTTAAAAGTATCAAATTGATCAATTCTACCATCCGCATTATACTGCACTTTCTGATTTCCAATTTCGGCAATTAAGTCGTTGTAATTATACCTAAACCCAATAGTTCCGATACGATCTACTCTACCAGAAAAATCATACATAATAGGGGCAGTTCCAATTAAGTTTACAAATCCTTGATAATTATAGCCAATTTTAACGTCGCCAATTTGTTCAACTTTATTAGCAGTATTGTAAATTATTGTGCCATTCGCGGTTGTTTTAACTTCTGTTAAAAATCCTTTCTCCGATAAAACCACATAAATAGTATTAAGTGATATACGATAAGCGGCTTTCCCCTCCTGTGTTATAAATATATTCTGCAATTGCTGGGCCATTGCATTTTGCACAAGAAATATTAACATCAAAAGGAAAATAATTCTTTTTATAAAATAACTCATACAATTGCTTTTATTTGTTGAATAAATTGCTGCAACAATTTCATGTCTTTAACACCTGGTGCTTTTTCAAATTTACTATTTACGTCTAAAGAAAATAAATCCTTTGCCACCGATGTTTTTGCAAATGTTGCTAATTGATCAACATCATCTGGACCAATTCCGCCACTTAAAAAAAATGGCTTCCCAACATTTAGTCCATTCAATATTTCCCAATTAAACTTTTCGCCAGTCCCTCCATAAGCTGCTCCAGCAGTATCAAATAAAAACATATCAACTATATCAATATAATCTTTTACTTTCCAAAGTAAATTGTCGTCATTTCGCAATCTAAATGCTTTAATTACAGTAACATAATTGGCAATTTTTTCGCAATACTTTGGCGTTTCGTCTCCATGTAATTGTACAAGGTATAATCCACAGTCGTCTACCATCTTCAAAACAGTATCAATCGATTCATTTACAAAAACACCTACTTTGTTAATTTGTTGACCTTTTGCTTTTTTTATTTCGCTTGGCTGAACATGTTTTAAAATATAGCGTGGCGATTTTGGATAGAAGATTAATCCACCAAATTCTACTCCCATTTCATCTAATTGTAAGAGCTGTTCTACACTATTTAATCCACAAACTTTAGCCCGCATATTGTTTTGCTTTTAATTGCGTTACAAAATCGGCAAAAGCAATCGAAGGACTTGGTTCTTTCATAAAATGTTCTCCTATTAGAAAACCCTTAAATCCAGCTTCTTGTAAAGTTACTATTGTATTTACATTATTGATACCACTTTCTGCAATAGCAAGTTTTGTGGACGGTATTAGTTGAATCAATTGTAAAGAGATATCAATACTAACTTCAAAATTTTTAAGATTTCGGTTATTTACTCCAACCAAATCTACCTCATCACAGATATGTTCAAGTTCTTGTTCATTATGAATTTCTAATAATACTTCTAAACCAATACTTTTAGCAAGAATAGCCATTTGTTTTACTTCTTGTGGACTTAAACATGCAGCAATCAATAAAATCACTTCGGCGCCAAATGCTTTTGCTTCAATAATTTGAAACTCATCTATCATAAAGTCTTTTCGTAAAATTGGAACTTCATTAATGGTAGCTAAAGTTAAATCGGCAAGTTGTCCTCCAAAAAATTCAGTATCCGTTAAAATCGACAATCCAGAGGCACCATTTTGAGCATACGCTTTTGTTACTTCTTCTACAGAAGAATGATCATTAATAATTCCTTTGCTTGGCGATTTTCGTTTGAACTCACTAATAATACCTGTTTTAGAAGGATCTAATAAAAACGCTTTTAAAGAAAGAGATGCTTTATTAAAAAAATATTCCTTTTCTAATGAAGCAATGCTGGTTTCCATTTTACGGCTAGCTACTTCAACTTTTTTATGCGCAATAATTTTATCTAAAATATTCATACTTATTCCTTATTATAATGCTTATTGCAATTCAATTAATTTTGTTAATCCATTATAAGCTTTTCCGCTTTCTAAACTATCCACTGCAGCACTATAAGCTAAGTCATAATTTGCATAATTTCCTGTACAGTTCAAAGCCATTGCTGCATTGGCTAATACAACTGCATTTTGACTCCAAGTTCCTTCTCCTTTAAGAATTTTGGCGAATATTTTAGCAGATTCTTCAACTGTATTACCGCCATAAATATCTTTAGGTTGTACCATTCTTTTACCTAGTTGCTCAGGAGTCATTATACTTTCTCCTTTATTAGTAATCACTTTAGTATCACTTGTTAATGATATTTCATCATAACCATCTAAGCTATGAATGATTGTAAATGGCTTGCCGGTTTGTTGTAATAAATAATTGTATATACGTGCCATTTCTAAATTGTAAACACCTACTAATTGAAAATCTGGCGAAGCAGGATTTACCATTGGCCCGAGCATATTAAAGAATGTTCGTACGCCTAAACTTTTTCTGATTGGTCCAACTACTTTTAATGCAGGATGAAACATCGGCGCATGTAAAAAGCAAATATTGGTTGCATCTAATTCTTTTTGTAAAGCTGCATTATCGTTTTTAAACCTATACCCTAATTGTTCCATAACATTAGAAGCACCGCTTATAGTAGATGCACCATAGTTGCCATGTTTTGCCACTTTTTGATTAGCACCAGCAACAATAAAACAAGCCAATGTTGAAATATTGAAAGAGTTTTTACCATCGCCACCAGTGCCAACTATGTCCATAATTTTGCCTCCTATGAGTTTAACTTTAACAGAAAGTTCTAATAAAGCATCTCTAAACCCTTGTAATTCTTCAATGGTAATACTTCGCATTAAATATACTGTGATGAAAGCAGTAATCTCCGAATCGTTGTATTGATTGTTTGATATACCCAACAAGATTTCTTTGGCCTTATTGCGCGACAAAGTTTTGTGTTCAAATAAGTATTGTAATATTTTTTTCATTTTTTCAACCAATTTTTAATGATGGTTTCTCCGTCTGGAGTTAGAACGCTTTCAGGATGGAACTGAACTCCTTGAACATCATATTGTTTATGTTGTAATCCCATAATTAATCCACTGTTGTCACGAGCAGTAATTTCTAAGCAATCCGGAAAATCTTGTTCACTTACCACCCAACTATGGTATCTGCCTACTATAATTTCTTGAGGAAGCGAGTTGAATAGTGAATTTTGCGTACCAAGAATCTCATTATCAATTGTAATTGGAGTTGCAACGCCATGAAAAACAGTAGATAAATTTACAAGCGTTCCTCCAAATGATTCTCCAATAGCTTGATGTCCTAAACAAACACCCAATATACTTTTAGTTGGTGCATAGGCTTTAATTAAATCGAGTAACATTCCAGCTTCGGATGGTATACCTGGACCGGGTGATAAAATTATTTTATCATAATTAGCTACTTGCTCCAAAGCAATTTCATCGTTACGAAAAACATCCACAGAAACATGCGTAATTTTTGCCACCAAATGCACCAAGTTGTAGGTGAAAGAATCGTAATTATCAAAAACTAAAATATTCATTGTATTTTTTCCGCCTCCTTTGCAGCCGTCTTTAATGCATTTAACTTATTATTTACTTCTTGTAATTCGCTCTCAGGAACACTTGCAGCAACTATTCCTGCACCAGCCTGATAAATGAGTGTATTGTTTTTACATAATAAAGTACGAATCATAATCGCATGATTACAACTGCCATTGAATCCAATAAAACCAATACCACCTCCATAATAACTTCTGTTGGTAGGTTCTAAAGAATCGATAATAGCCAAGGCTTTAATTTTAGGAGCACCGCTTAATGTTCCTGCCGGAAATGTTTTTGCCAATAACTCAAAAGGATTTTGATCTGGTAAAACATCACCAGATACTTCACTAACTAAATGTATAACGTGACTATAATATTGAACTTGTTTATACTTACTTACTTCTACGTTGGTGCAAACCCTGCTTAAATCATTACGGGCTAAATCGACCAACATAACATGTTCCGCGTTTTCTTTAACATCATTTATTAAACGCTCAGCAGCAAGTTGGTCTAAAGCATCATCACCTGTTCTTTTAAATGTGCCTGCAATAGGGTGTACAATTGCTTTGCCATTTTGAATGATCAATTGCGCCTCAGGCGATGAACCCATCAATTTATAATCACCGTAATCAAAGAAAAATAAATAAGGAGAAGGGTTGATGCTCCGTAAAGCTCTATAAACATTGAACTCATCTCCAATAAAATTTTGTTCAAAGCGGCGACTTAATACAATTTGAAAAACATCACCCCTCATACAGCTTTTAATACCTTGATTCACCATTTCTAAAAAGTGATCGTTAGTCATATTAGAACGCTCATCTCCTATTAATTTAAAAGGAAACTCAGGAACATCTTTACTTTTTATTAATGATTCAACAGTTAATAAATCACTTTCAATTCCATCAATTTCATTTTCAGAAAGTATAAGTTCATCTTTAAAATGATTAAAGGCAATTACATACTGATACAAACGGTATCGCATTAAAGGAATTGACTGAGGCTCTTTTTGAGTAAGTGTAACTTTATCAAAAAATTGTACAGCATCAAAACTAGTATACCCATAAAGACCTTGTGCAAATTGAACCGATTTATCGTCATTTTTATTCACTTCAAATTTTTGCATAAATTCCCAAACTAAATTGGGAACATTATTGTCTGCACTGATATTTATTTTTTCTGGTTGATCTCCTGGAAGTTTAAATTCAACATTTTTTGCAGAACTAATTTCAATACCAGCAATAGCATTGATACAAATAAAGGAATAGCTATTATCGGATGAATGATGGTCGGTACTTTCTAAGAGAACAGTGTCTCTATAACGATCTCTTAAGCGAAGATAAATGCCAACAGGAGTATAAATATCTCCCAACATTCTCTTGCTTGTAGTATTTATAGTTATTTTTTTCATTGCTGTATTTCAGTTCATTCATTAAATAAAAAAACCCCGGTTTTTCCGGGGCTTTGAAAATATTCAATCAGTATTGGCTATGCCATTACAGTCCCCGTTTGGAATCTGAATGCCACCACCAATATTTGGTTATCATTGTCATAAGTATGCAAAGATGTGGTTTTGAATGGGAATTACAAAAAAAATTAACATTTAATAGCTCATTCGAATAAAAATAAAATGAATATTGGCAATTTTGTAACAGCTTTTCTCCGATTTTTGATAAAAATTACAATATGCCTAAATCAATTCCAGTTTTCGTTGCTTTTTTATTGTTATTTCTAAGTATAAGTAAAGTAAGTTTAGCCAACAACCCTGATGCCATACTTGGGTTTTGGAAAACAGGAGAAGGCAATGCGGTTGTGCAGATATACAAACAAGATGATCAATATTTTGGAAAAATTGTTTGGTTAAAAGAACCTAACGACCCAAAAACCAATAAGCCAAAAGTTGATGTAAAGAATGAAGACCCCAAGTTAAAAGGAAGGCCAGTAATGGGAATGGTTAATTTAAGAGAATTTAAGTTTGTAAAAGAAAACCATTGGGAAGAAGGTAAGATTTATGACCCAAAAAGTGGTGAAGATTACAGTTGCAAAATTACTAGCAAGGATGCAAACACCATTGAAGTAAGAGGTTATGTAGGAATAGCTATGTTCGGCAGAACAGATACTTGGAAACGTCAAAATGTTAAATAGTTATAAACTAACTAAGTTTAAACTAATATTAAAGTATAATGCATTACCCAATGTTGTTTTAATAACTTCATTGTCTTTACCTCCATTGTATCGATCAACAACATTAAATCTACCGTTCGTACGAATACCAGATTGAATACTAATCCACCAAAATCCAAATAGGCTTCTTTCATACGTAAGTCTTGTTTTTATTTCACCTCTTTGTAAAAAACTAGTATTAGAAAACCCATTATAAATAGCATATTGATTGCCTTCTAGTTCATAGCCTGCAAAGAGCATCGACTTTTTATTGATATTTCTTCTAACCGCAGCTTTTGCAGGAAAAACGGATTCAATACCCCACTTATCATTGAATGTTTGATTGTATAAGATAACAGGAATAATGATTGGTCTACCTAATCTGTAAGTTCTTGATACACCAATACCCCACATTAGATTTTCCGTAGGTTTCCATCCATATACAACAGACCCGCTATAAGTAAGCGCTTTATTAGTAATACTCAACCCACTATTCTGCATTTGCCAGTTGGCATCTGCAATTGCTTGAAACAATAAAAACTTTTTTTCATTCAACGGCTTAAATACAGTTAATGAAACCCCTGCACTGTGCAGACCATTATTGTTCAAAGATTGATACAATGGATAAGGGGACGAATAATCGGGGCCATTAAATGCTGTTCTCCAATAGTTTCCAGCCAAATTAATGATCAAGTTATTTTTGGATACGATTGGAGTGTAAAAACCAACCCTCATACCTGAAGCATTATCGTATCGAAGTGTTTCATTGAATGGAGAAGGTGTTGCTTTAAAATCAAATCCACCTTGGTATTCATATCCAATTGAAATAAATCTATTAGGAGTTTGGTTTAATACTTTTTGAGTACAATACCTTTTAGTTGGTTTTTCATCTACGTCTGAAAAAGAAAAAGATGATGCTTTATTAACAGTAGTATCAGTTTGTGCAAATACAAAAGAAAGCGGCAAGCAAACAATCAAAGCAATTATTTTTTTCATAATTCAGTATATACTACAAAAAAAACGAATAGTTTCGAATATACCAATTGAAAATTTATAGCTAACAGCTATAAAACCCCTTTAGTTGAGGGCAATTGATTAGATAATGGATCTCGCTTCACCGCCATTCTGATGGCTTTGGCAAAAGCTTTAAAAATGGCTTCTATTTTATGGTGTTCATTATCTCCCTTACATTCTATATTAATATTGGCTTTAGCGCCATCGCTGATTGATTTAAAAAAATGGAAAAACATTTCTGTAGGCATCTCTCCTACTTTTTCGCGTTTAAATTCTGCATTCCATACCAACCAATTTCTTCCTCCAAAATCAATCAACACTTTGGCTTCTGCTTCATCCATAGGTAATGCAAAACCGTAACGTTCCATCCCACGCTTGTCGGCTAATGCCAAAGCAAAAGCTTCTCCTAATGCAATGCCTGTATCTTCAATAGTATGGTGTTCATCAATATGTAAATCGCCCTTAGTTTCAATGGATAAATCCATTTTACCATGTCGGGCAATTTGCTCTAACATATGATCGAAAAAGCCTAAACCTGTATGGATATTGGCTTTCCCTGATCCATCTAAATTCAACTCAATATGAATTTTTGTTTCGTTGGTATTTCTTGTATGAGAAACCTTACGCAAGCCTAATTTTAAAAAAGTATAAATCTCTTTCCAGTTAGTTGTTTCCAAAACAATTGTAGATGTATAATCTAATTGCTGTTCAGATGTTAACTCATGTAAAGAAGATTTGAAATAAATGGCTTTACAACCTAAATTTTTAGCCAATTGAATATCACTCCAACGATCTCCAATAACAAATGAATTTGCAAGATCGTATTGATCATTATTCATTAAGTGCTGAAGCAAAGCAACACCGGGTTTTCTTGTTGGTTGATTGTCTGCAGCAAAAGTTTTATCAATAATCATTTCATCAAAAACAAAACCCTCACCTGCTAAAGTCCTAAGCATTAAATCGTGATAAGGATGAAATTTATTTTCGGGGTAGCTTGTAGTACCCAACCCATCTTGATTGGTTACCATTACTTTATAAAAATCAAAATCCGCAGCAATCATTGATAAGGTAGAGATTGCACCAGGGATAAAACTGGTTTTTTCAACAGCATCAACTTGAAAGTCACCCGGTGGTTCTTGTAATACAACCCCATCTCTATCTACAAATAAAATTCTTTTCATTACTTCATTTTTGCTCTTACTGCTTTTACTTCAGTAGCTGTTACTGCAGTTGATTTATTCCCAAAAGAACTTCTTATGTAAGTTAAAACATCTGCTATTTGCTGATCCTTTAAAAATGCATGAGAAGCCATTGGATTTTCATAGGTCTCTCCATTAATTTCGAGAGGAGTATTTAATCCATTTAAAACAATACCAATTACTCTTTGCTTATTGCCATTTACATAGTCCGTTCCACTCAATGGTGGATTCATTCTTGGAACTCCACCACCATCTGCTTGGTGACAAGAGAGACAATATCTATTATATACTTCTTTACCTCTTGCTTTGCTAGTTGATGTACCAGTTTGTGATTGAAGAATAACTACAATTCCAATAATTAGTAAACTGCTAATAAATATTTTTTTCATCAATTAGATAATTATTTATTATAACTAATTTTCCAGATATTCCCTTTATTGTCGTCCGAAACATACAAAGATCCATCAGGGGATTGTGCTAATCCACAAGGACGATATTTTGCTGCGCTTAAATTAGTAACAGATTCCATTCCAGAAAATCCATCAGCAAAAACTTCCCATTTGCCGGTAGGTTTACCATTTTTCATTGGAACAAAAACCACATAAAATCCTTCTTGAGGTTCTGGTGCTCTATTCCAACTACCATGAAAAGCAATAAAAGCACCATTCTTATATTTAGCAGGAAACTGATTACCAGTATACATTAACAAAGCATTAGGAGCCATGTGGCCGGGGAACCCAACCAATGGAGAAATTGCTTTTTCAGCACCAGTTAATTTACCATTACCACCATATTCTGGGTTTAAAATATTCTTGTTTTGTAAATGATCCCAATGAGCATAGGGCCAACCACAATCATCTCCTTTCTTAACCATATAAAAAGTTTCGGAAGGCAATTCAGCACCTTGCTTTTGATCATACAATGATGGATAATGTTGAAATAACATATCTCTTCCATGAACAGTAATAAACAATTCATTTACTTCTGTATTCCAATCTAAACCTACACAGTTCCTTATTCCTGTTGCATAACGAACTCCCTCTTTGTAAGATTGATTTAGTTGATCTGATTTAAATTGCCATATACCTCCTGCAGTTTCTAAAATAGGACAAGGCATTTTTCCTTTTGAACCTTGTTGACGATCTTGTTCTTGACAAACATTGGTGGGGGCACCAATATTTACATAAATATTTCCTGCATCGTCTAAAGTTATTGACTTTGAATTGTGCTGACCTTTGTTTACTAACCCTGTAATAATTTTTTCGGGATTAGCTGTATCAACACCTTCTTTGCTATTGGTTAATTTATAACGAAATACTTCTGAATTAGAAGAAGCATACAGATAACCATTTTTAATGGCGATGCCGGTACCTACATAATTACCAAAATACAATGAATCATCAATTAAGCCATCTTTATTTGAATCACGTAAACGAATAATACCTCTTCCTTTATTTAGTCTCTCCAATTTTAAGAATAAGTCGCCATTACTATTAGCAACAATATGCCTAACCCTGCCCAAATTAACAGCAACTGAAGTTGTAGTAAAGTCTTGTGGAGTTATAATTGTTACTCCAGATGGCTGAGCAACACAAGCACTCAGCGTTACGTATGAGGCAATTAAAAGAAAAGTAAATTTCATAAATATATTTATTAAGTAAAATTAAGCATTCAATTGATACCAATCTTGCATAGCATCCACTAATATTGTATTTTCAAGTTCAGTTCCAACAGTAATACGCAAACAATCGTTACAAAGCTTCACTTGACTTCTATCTCTAACAACTATCCCTTTATCTAGTAAAAATTCATATACTTTTCTTGCATTGTTAATTTTAACTAGTAAAAAATTGGCATCGGAAGGATACACTTTTTCTACAGTTGGCATTAATTTAAAAACTTCTGCTAATGCATCCCTCATGTCTACCAATAACTTAATCATATCATTCACCTGCCCTATTTCATCTAACGCTTTCAATGCCAATTCTTGTGTAGCTTGATTAATATTATAAGGAGGTTTTACTTTGTTTAATACTTCAATTATTGATTGAGAAGCAAAAGCCATGCCTAGTCGCAAACCCGCCAATCCCCATGCTTTACTAAAAGTTTGTAAAATTACTAGATTAGGGTAATCAGCTAATTCTTGTATAAACGATTTTTGCTTCGCGAAATTGATATAAGCTTCATCAATAACTACAATGCCATTAAAATTATTCAACACCGTTTCTATATCAACTCTATTGATTGAATTGCCTGTTGGGTTATTGGGAGAGCAAATCCAAATGATTTTGGTATTTGCATCTATCTGATTTTCTAAATGAATTAAATCGAGTTGAAAATCATCTAACAAAGGAACTTTCTTTATTATAATATCATTGATATTAGCACTCACTTCATACATTCCATAAGTAGGCGGACAAATAATTATATTGTCTTTGCCTGGCTCACAAAAACTGCGGAACAACAAATCGATGCATTCATCACTTCCATTACCCAAAAAAATATGCTCAGCAGCAATTGCTTTTATGATAGCGATTTTTTGTTTGATAGCAACCTGATGAGGATCCGGATAACGATTGTACCATTTCATTAAAGGTGATCCTAAACTGTTTTCATTGGCATCTAAAAAAACTTTTGCCTCACCGCTGAACTCGTCGCGCGCAGATGAATAAGCAACTAATTGCTTAATATTTGAACGTGTAATATTATTTAAATCGAAACTCATAATTCTTAATTAAAATACCTAATGCCCAATGCCTAATGACTAATGCCCAATGCCCAATGCCTAATGACTGTCTTTCAACCTTATACTGACTGCATTTTTATGCGCATCTAATCCTTCTGCCGATGCCATTATTTCGACCGCTGTTCCAATATTTTCTAACCCTTTTTTTGATAATTTTTGAAAAGTAATTTTCTTTACAAAACTATCAATACTTACACCACTGTATGCTTTGGCATAACCATTGGTAGGAAGTGTGTGATTGGTGCCGCTTGCATAATCGCCCACCGATTCAGGAGAATAATTTCCTAAAAATATTGATCCCGCATTAATAATTTTTTCACTTATAGCTTCATCGTTTTCACAAACAATAATCAAATGCTCAGCTGCATATTCATTTACCAAATCAATTCCTTCATTAATGTTTTCAACAATAATTGCTTTACTATTTGCTAACGCTTTTAATGCAATTTCTTTTCGAGGCAAGGCTGCTAGTTGACTTTCAACAGACGCTATTACCGATTCAACAAATGGCTTACTAGTGCTTACCAATAAAACTTGACTATCTACTCCATGTTCAGCTTGACTTAATAAATCGGCTGCAACAAATGCTGGGTTAGCTGAATTGTCGGCAAATACACAAACCTCCGATGGTCCAGCTGGCATATCAATTGCAATACCTGCTTGTTGAATTAATTGTTTAGCGCATGTAACATATTGATTTCCGGGTCCGAATATTTTATACACTTGAGGAACCGTTTCAGTTCCATAAGCCATAGCAGCAATAGCTTGTACGCCTCCAATCTTAAAAATATTAGTGATGCCAATTAGTTGAGCGGTATATAATATTGCAGGATGTAACTTTCCGTTTTTATCTGGAGGAGAACAAAGAACTATTTGTTTACACCCAGCAATTTTTGCAGGAACACCTAACATTAAAATTGTAGAAAACAAAGGAGCTGTTCCGCCCGGAATATATAGTCCCACTTTTTCTATTCCCACTGATTTTCTCCAACAATTTATGCCTGGCATTGTTTCGATTACTTCTACATCAGTCAATTGTTTTTCATGAAAGCGTTGAATATTTTTTGCTGCTAATTCAATTGCATTCTTCAGTTCATTGGGCACTAATGAAATAGCTTCATTAATTTCTTCACTACTTACTTTAAATTGATCCAATAAAACTCCATCAAAACTATTGGTGAATTTTTTAACAGCATCATCACCACCTAGTTTAACTTCATTTAATACTGATTGTACTTTTGCAATCAATTCGCTATTATCAAAGCTAGGTCGTTGCAATAAGCTAGACCATTCATTTCTATTTGGAAATTCAATTACTCTCATATTAGATAATCATTTTTTCTATCGGCACTACCAAAATTCCTTGGGCTCCGGCTGCTTTTAATTGTTCAATAATATTCCAAAAGTCGTCTTCATTTAAAACACTATGAACACTACTCCATCCTTCTTCTGCCAAAGGCAAAACAGTTGGACTTTTCATACCAGGCAATAAACTAATAATTTCTTGCAGCTTATTATTTGGCGCATTGAGTAAAACGTATTTATTGTTTTTGGCTTTTTTTACAGATTGAATTCTAAAAATTAAACGATCTAATAATTGTTGTTTTTCTGTATCTAAATTTTCACTCTTAATTAATATCGCCTGCGACAATAAAACAACTTCAGCTTCCTTTAGGCCATTCATGAATAGTGTTGATCCGCTACTCACTAAATCACAAATTGCATCTGCCAAACCAATACCGGGTGCAATTTCTACACTCCCACTAATTTCATGTATTTCTGCAATGATCCCTTTTTCTTTTAAAAAATCACTTAGAATAACAGGATAGCTTGTTGCAATTTTTTTACCCTGAAAAAAATTAATTCCTGTGTACTGATCGTTTCTTTGAACGGCCATACTTAAACGGCATTTTCCAAAGCCAAGTAATTCAGAAATCAATACTTTTTTTTTCTTTTCATAAACTACATTCTCTCCAACAAATCCAATATCTGCTACCCCATCTTCTACATATTGAGGAATATCATCATCCCGTAAAAAAAACACTTCAATAGGGAAATTTGTTGCATCAGCTTTTAATCTGTTCATTCCATTGCTAATATCTATACCACATTCTTTTAGCAAGCGAATAGAATCGTCGTGCAGACGACCCGATTTTTGAATTGCTAATCGTAGCTTAACTGTTTTGTCCATTTGATTTCTCATAGTCTTAAAAATAAAAAAGCCTACCAAAAAGGTAAGCTACACTGATTTGTATATGATTCATACACACCAATTGCCTACCCGAGGGGTAAGAAATGATGATGGATATGTAGATATTGTTTCATTTGAAGTGCAAAGTTACAGTCAATCCATTATTTGAGCAAATTATTTTCACCCGTTCATCATAACAAGCATAATTCTTTGTGTTTTATCCTTATTTTGTCATTCCAACGAGCTAGCTATGCATAAACTGTTAATTTTCTTAACCTTATTTACAGTATTACTTCAACAAAAAAATGCCTCAGCTCAACCTTTTAAAAAGTTAGTGTGGAGCGACGAGTTTAATTACAAAGGATTACCAGATGCTAAAAAGTGGAGTTACGATACGGGTGGACATGGTTGGGGCAATAACGAATTACAGTATTATACCGCTAATAAATCTAAAAATGCCAGAGTTGAAAATGGTAATCTTATTATTGAAGCACACAAAGAAAAAGTTGGAAAAAATTTATATAGTTCTGCTCGACTGGTTTCTAAAGGCAAAGGAGATTGGAAGTTTGGCAGAATAGATATCAAAGCAAAAATTCCAAGTGGATTAGGAACATGGCCTGCTATTTGGATGTTAGGAAGTACAACTCCTTTAAAATGGCCAGATGATGGTGAGATAGATATCATGGAACATGTAGGATATGATCAAGGAAATATTCATGCATCGGTTCATACTAAAAAATACAATCATATTCAACGTACTCATAAAACAGATTCTGTTTTTGTAAAAGACTGCAGTTCTGCATTTCATATATATTCAGTTGAATGGAATGCCGAGCACTTAACTGTATTATTAGACAATCAAGTTTATTTTCACTTTAATAATAATCATACAGGCTATGACGCTTGGCCATATAGTAATCCAATGCATTTATTATTGAATGTAGCTGTTGGAGGTTTTTGGGGAGGATTGAAAGGTGTGGACAGTTCCATATTTCCTAAAAAAATTGAGATCGATTATATAAGGGTATATCAATAACTTTTTTATCATAAATTAAACAAACATGAAACAACTGAAACATTTTTTATTTATCGGATTATTGTTATCTGCACATTGCATAGGATTAGCTCAGGATGCAGTGTCTTACCAAACACCACCAAAAGAAATTGCTGATTTACTATTAGCAAAACCAACTCCTAGCGTTAGCATTGATGGCAAAGCAGATTGGATGCTTTTAAGTGAAAGGAATTCATACCCTACTGTTGAAGAATTAGGTCAGCCAGAATTTAAAGTAGCGGGACTTCGTTTGAACCCTAATAATTTTTCGCCAAGCAGACAAAATTTTGTGAATAATTTTATGTTGAAGCGTATTAAAGAAGGAAAGGAATACAAGGTTGCAGGATTGCCTGTAAATATGTTGGCAGGCAGTGCAAGTTGGAATCCTTCAGAAACAAAAATTGCTTTTACTAATACTACAGGTTCACAAGTTGATTTATATGTAATTGATGTAACAACTCAAAAAGCAACTAAGATTAATAAAAGAGCAGTGAATACTGTTTTAGGCAATTCATATACTTGGGTTGATGATAATACCATTTTGTATAAAGCCACTACTCAGTCGGCTGCAAATGCACCTAAAAAACCTATCACACCAAAAGGTCCAACTATTCAACAAAGTTTGGGTAAAACTGCACCTAGTCCTACTTATCAGGATTTAATAAAGAGTCCATACGACGAAGCAATTTTTGAATATTATGCTACTAGTCAATTAATTCAGAATAAAAACGGAGTTGAAACTGCAATTGGTAAGCCAAGTATTTTAAGTTCGATGACTTTATCTCCTGATAAAAAATATTTGTTACAGCGTCAAATACAAAAACCTTTTTCATATTTAGTAACTGCTGGAGGATTCCCTTCAATTGTAAGTATAACAGATTTAACAGGTAAAACAATAAAAGTATTAGTAGAATTACCATCATCAGAAGGAACTCCGTCTGGTTATGATAATACGCAGAATGTTGCAAGAGGATTTGATTGGAGAGATGATGAAGCGGCTACTATTATTTGGGCAATGCCTTTAGATAGTGGTTTAATAAAAAAGCAAGTTGAATTTCATGATGTTATATATGCTTTAACTGCACCTTTTACTGGAACTGCAAAAGAATTATTCAAAACCAAATTGCGTTATGGTGGTACAACTTGGGGTAATTCAACATTAGCATTGGTTCAAGAAATATCAAGGACAAAGCAAATGGGTAGAGCAAGCAGGTATAATAGCACAACTGGCGTTTTAGAAATATTGTATGAGAGAAATCAAACAGATGCTTATGGCGATTTAGGCAGACCAGTTATGGCAAAAAACCAGTATGGCAGAGATGTAATTGTATTGGTTGATAATGGAACTAAAATGCTGATGAATAATACAACAGGATCTTCTCCAAAAGGTGATTTGCCATTCCTTGCAAAGTTTGATCTGACTACTAAAAAGAATGAAATTATTTGGAGAAGTAATGAAGGAAGCTTTGAAGTTATTATGGATGTTTTAGATGCTAATAAGCTAACACTATTAAGTAGTAAACAATCACAAAAAAAAGTTCCTAATTATTTTATTAAAGATTTGATGTTGAAAATTGCAGATCGTCAGATTACCAATTTCACCAACCCTTATCCAGCTTTGGAAGGTGTTTCAAAAGAAAAAATAAAATACAAAAGAGCAGATGGTGTTGATTTAACGGGCGACCTATATTTACCAAAAGGATACAACAAAGAAACAAGTGGACCATTACCTCTTTTAATTTGGGCTTATCCTCGTGAATTCAATAGCGCTGCAGATGCAGCTCAGATTAGAGGAAGCAAAGACCGTTTTACAACACTCAGTTGGGGATCTCCTATATATTATGTAACGCAAGGTTATGCTGTTTTAGATAATGCAGAAATGCCAATAGTTGCTACTAGTGCCGATAAAAAACCGAATGATGATTTTGTTGCTCAATTAAAATTAAATGCAGAAGCTGCAATTAGTTATATAAGTGGATTGGGTGTTGCAGATAAGAACAGAGTTGGTGTAGGTGGCCATAGTTATGGTGCATTTATGACAGCAAATTTATTAGCACATACCAATTTATTTAAAGCAGGTATTGCTCGTAGTGGCGCTTATAACAGAACCCTTACTCCATTTGGCTTTCAGGCAGAAGATCGTACCTATTGGCAAGCTCCTCAAATGTATTTTGAGATGAGTCCTTTTAGCTATGCCGATAAAATAAAAACGCCTATCCTATTAGTTCATGGAGAGATGGATGATAATACTGGAACATTCCCAATTAATAGTGAACGTTTATTTGCGGCTATTAAAGGAAATGGCGGAACAGTTCGATTTGTATACTTGCCTTATGAAGCACATGGATATAGAGGTAAAGAAAATTTATTACATTTATTATGGGAGCAATATAGTTGGTTAGAAAAGTACGTTAAGAAATAGTTTGAATAAATATTTTGTATAGTTCATAGTTGAGTGATGATTCGAAGAGAAGAGTTACTTTACTATGAACTATTTTTTTTGCTTAATCTTTAGCTCTTTCCATGATGTTGTTCCATCTTCTTCTCTGGAGAAATGCATTTCATCCGATTTGGCAATTACAATTTCAGCTGTTGTATAAATTTTACAACCATCTAACAAATGGCCGCCAATTGTTTTTCCTGAACTATCAGAAATTGAAATATGCAAATGTGAGCCTTCAGTTGAAAGCGTTCCTACTAGGCTAACAATTTCAAAATGACCAGAATCGATTGACCCATTGGGCCAATTGGCAAAACGAATATTATAATTGGTTAAACTACCCACACAAGTAACAATCCAACCAGCATTGATCTTTTCTTCTTTAACAATGGAGTCGATAGCAAGCTTCAAATCCTGCCCTGGTTTTAATCTAAAAGCAATATGATTGGTCATCGTGGATTGTTTGCATGATACAATACTAATACAGAGTATAAATACAACTATTAATCTCATTGATTAAAATTAGGCAATTATAATATATAGCTGATCCATTAATTATCGTAAATTGACAGAGCTAAAAAAAAGCCAATGAAATTCTGGAAAATAAAAACTGCTTTATTTCTCAATTACTTTGTATTTGCCATATTACTCAATAGTGTGGGCACCGTAATATTGCAAGCACAAAATAATTACGGAATTTCACAAGGTGAAGCATCTATATTAGAAGCGTTTAAAGACTTAAGTATTGCCTTGGTTTCGTTTTTAGTATCTGCATATATAGCCAGAATAGGATACAAAACGGCCATGCTAATTGCACTTGGTTTTATAGCAGCAATTTGTTTAGTTATGCCAAGCACAAGTAGTTTTATGGCAACCAAATTATTATTTGCAGCTGTAGGAAGCAGTTTTGCATTAATTAAAATGTCGGTCTATAGCACTATCGGATTAATAACGAATTCAGAAAAAGAGCATATTAGTTTAATGAGTTTTTTGGAATCTTTTTTTATGGTGGGCATATTAACCGGTTATTTTATTTTTAGCTTTTTTGTTGATAATAATAACCTACAATCAAATTCATGGTTAAAAGTATATTATTTATTAGGCGCATTGGCAGCCATAGCATTTGTATTATTACTTACTACCCCATTGGATGAATCATCTGTAAAACCTGCAGAAGGATCCATGACTACTGATTTTGTAGAAATGTTTAAATTATTGGCTAGTCCACTTGTTATTGTTTTTATTCTTTGTGCTTTTTTTTATGTGTTGATAGAACAAAGCATTATGAGTTGGTTACCCACTTTTAATAATCAAGTATTGTTATTGCCTCTAGCATTAAGTATTCAGATGGCTAGTATTTTAGCTGGCTCTACTGCTTTAGGTAGATTTTTTGCAGGAGTATTATTAAAAAAATTGAATTGGTTAGTGGTATTAAGCATTTGCCTAATAGCCGCAGCAGGATTGGTATTGGTGGCTATACCATTATCAAGCAATTTAAGTGGCAAACCAGTAACTGGCTGGAGTGATGCACCATTGGCTGCATTTATTTTTCCATTGATTGGATTATTATTGGCACCAATTTATCCTGCAGTAAACTCTGTAATATTAAGCACTTTACCAAAAGCCAAACATGGTATGATGTCGGGATTGATCATTATATTCTCAGCACTTGGTGGCACTACAGGATCTATCATTACAGGAAATATTTTTGAAAAATATGGCGGTCAAAATGCGTTTTACTTCTCATTAATCCCTATGACTATTTTGATTGTATGTTTATTTATATTTAAAAAATTACAATCAAAACATATATCTCAATAAGATGCTTCATATAGAAACCCTATCTCCTTTGTATGAAGATGTTCAATTAAGTGGCATCTTCCCCGATTCAAAGTATTTTGTTGATGCTGTTCCCAAGATTGAAGTAAATTTATTATTGGATTTATATGCCCAAGAAAAAAACAAAACCGAATTTGTCTTAAAGCAATTTGTTTCTAATCATTTTAATTTACCAACAGAACATACTAGTGAATATGAATCTGCTAATAAGCCAATTAAAGATCATTTAAACGATTTATGGAATGAGCTTACAAGGCAACCCGACGAAGCTTCGGGTACATTAATACCATTACCTCATCCATATATTGTTCCGGGAGGAAGATTCAGGGAAATATATTATTGGGATAGTTATTTTACCATGTTAGGTTTAAAAGAAAGTGGAAGGGTTGATTTGATCGAAAATATGGTTAATAATTTTGCTTACTTAATAGATACATTCGGATTTATTCCCAATGGAAATAGAAGTTATTATTTAAGCAGGTCGCAACCTCCATTTTTTGCTTTGATGGTTTCCGTTTTAATGGATGTTAAAGGTGCTCATATATTACAAACCTATTTACCTCAAATTGAAAAGGAATATGCTTTCTGGATGAATGGAAACAGGTGTGTAAAATTGTACAATGGCTCGGTATTGAATAGGTATTGGGATGAAAAAGATACACCAAGGCCAGAAGCTTTTGTTGAAGACACGCATATTGCTGCACAAACCAATCGGCCTAAGAGTGAAGTATATAGAGATATTAGAGCAGCTGCAGAATCTGGATGGGATTTTAGCAGCAGATGGTTTGCAGACGGAGAAAATATGCATACTATAGAAACAACTCAAATTATTCCTGTTGATTTAAATTGCTTGTTGTGTTTTATGGAAGTAATGCTATCATCAGCCTATTTTAATCAAAATAATTCGGACAAAGGAAAGGAATACCTAAAAAAATATGAGCAAAGAAAAAAAGCGATTCAACATTTTTGTTGGAATGAAGAAGCTGGTTTCTTTTTCGATTATCATATTAATAACAGAACCCAAACAGCTCATTATACTTTGGCAGCTACATTCCCACTCTTCTTTAATATAGCTACTCCTGAACAATCTGATGCAGTAGAGAAAATAATTGCCGAAAAGTTTTTACAATCTGGTGGATGCATCACCACATTGAATAATACCAAGCAACAATGGGATGCACCCAATGGATGGGCTCCTTTACAATGGATTACCTATAAAGGCCTTACTGCAATTAGACCAAGTAAAGTAGCAGAGCAGTTAAGAAGCAATTGGTTATCTCTAAATGAAAAGACCTATGCATTAACAGGTAAGATGATGGAAAAATACAATGTGGCCGACATTACTATTTTAGCTGGTGGTGGTGAGTACCCAAACCAAGATGGGTTTGGGTGGACCAATGGGGTTTATTTAGCTCTAAATTGTTGAACAGTATAAAAGCATCCATACAGTAGAAGACGTATGAAGGAGGATTTTACTTTAAACTGAATAAAGAATTTTGAAAATATTCTGACAACTTGAAAAAGTTATCTCAATTCACCAATACCCATCATTTCTTTCCACACTTTTACATAGGCAGGGTTTTTCACTCCTTCTCCATGGGCAAGTTTATCAGGTCTTACCTCTTTATCTAATCGATAAATATGGTTTGATGGAATTTTCATTGCCTTATAGGTTTCTTCTAGAATTGATGCCGTTGGTTCTGAAATATGATATGTTGCATTCCATCGGTAATCGGGTGTTATACTTTTACTATAATACCATTTAGCTATTTCATTTTTAGCGGCAAAGTCCCACCCACCAGAAAAACTTATAACTCTATTCACCAACAATTGTTTACCAATAAAAGCAGCCATTCCACCTCCCTGCGACTGACCAGCTAAAGCAATTATATTCCATATTGGAACTCCATTTTCTAAATAAAACTTCCAATTTCCTCGAGGGTCATTTATATTAAGGTATTCCAAAAGAGATTTTAGTCGAGGAATAATAGCATCTTGAGGTTGATCAAGAATTAAAGAAAAATCATTATTCCCAAAAATTCGATGTGTTCTAAACTCTTCTGTGCATAATGGATTTTTAGAAAGCGTATCACCAATACATACTTGAGCCACAGCCGGTACTGTAATATATTGCAAACTTATAACCCTATATCCTTGTTTTATTGCAGTAGCAAAAAAATCTTGTGGTCCATTTACAGCCACACCATTGGTTCCAGGTAGAAATACCAACAATTTTCCTTGTTTCCCATTAGGATTATAAATTACCAAATGAGCAGAATCAAAGTTTTTGATAGCACTATTTGTTTCAGATGGCTTAATAAGCAATTTAACGACACTAGCAGGAAATGGAATTGACACTACTGCCTCTTGTTGAGCAATTAACAAACTAGATATAAGTACACAAATTATGAGTTGTATTTTTTTAAAATTATTCATATAATTTGATTTATGTTAATTGTTATTCAACAACCTTTTTTAGGAGGCCAAGGAATTAAAGCAGAAGTCCTTTTTTTGTACAACTGAAATGCTTCATGGTTTTTGTATTTTTTCTCCAACATTGGAATGCCCGAAACAAATACCAAGAGGCAAGTAATTGTAAGTGGACTAACAATGAACCAAATACTATTTGGCAAAGGAATTACCATTATATATATGCCCCACCACATCATTATTTCACCGAAATAATTAGGGTGACGAGAATATTTCCATAAGCCAGTTTGAATAATATCATCTGCAGATTTTTTTTGGCCAACGAAAACAGTTAATTGATAATCCCCAACTGACTGAAAGAAAAATCCAATGATCCAAAAAACTAAACCAATCCATGTAAAAATGGAGAACGCTACAACTGAAAAAGCAGCTAAAATTAGAGGTGATATAATTATCAACAAAAAAACTCCTTGCAATAAAAAAACTTGCAGATAAGAACGAATATAGAAGCTGCTTCCCCACTCTTCTCGCCATTGTTTATATCGATGATCTTCTCCCTTTTTTCGACTTCGTAAATAAATATGAACGGATAAACGAATACCCCAAATAGCAATTAACAGATAAAGTAAATTGGCTAAATCTGATGCTGGCATGGTGAAAAATAAAAAAACCGCTAACAAAATATATCCCAAACCCCAAGCAATATCTGCTACGTCATTTCTTTTTTTAATTAATGCAATTATATACCAACAAGTAGCATAAGAAAAAATCAATAAGGCGCTATTGAGAAATAGGCTACCCATTAGTCCAACCATTTAACAATATAGAATCCGGCTGTACTTACAAGAGCAGTTAGAACAGCACCCCAAGCCATATCAATAAAAACAATTTGCAAAGGCCAATTCTTTAAAGTGGCCAAATTGGTTAGATCGTAAGTAGCATAAGTAATAAATCCGAAAAATGCACCACTAATAATTACTTTACTCAACGATTGTTTTTCGTGTGCGGGCAATATGCAGAAGTAAAAAATACCTACAATAAACAACAAATAAAACACAATGGCAGCCGGCCAGTTTATCTGATCACTCATAAAAATACCCAAGTATTTCTTATATAAGTTTTTTGCGATAAAACCCAACCAAACCATATCAATTGCAAAAAATACTACAGTTGTAAGTAAATAAGCGATTGTGAGTTTAGAGAACGGCATGTTTAAAGTTAGCGATTATTTATTATTCGGTCAATTTTACCATTTTGCTGTTTGAGTAACTCTTTATTCGCTAAATATGGTAACATATTTTTTATAAATATACATCTTCCCCCATTTTGCATTTTCATCAAGTGGTGTGAGAATTCCTAAATCTACAAAACGTTCTATTAATTTTCCCGAACCAGCTCTTGAAAATTTCATTCTTTCTGCTACCATAGAACCACTCGCTATAGGGTTTTTAAAAAGATATTGTAGAAACAATACCCCACTTGTTGCCTCCCTTTTACCAAGTACCTGAATTTTTCGCATATCTTCTTCACGTAGGGCTGTGATTTTTTTAGATGTTGCAATACTTTCATTGGCTATCTCTATTACACCATCTAAATAAAAATGTAGCCACTCATTGCTTTTATTATTATGATAAGCATTCAGTTTATCATAATAGAGTTGCTGATGTTTTTTAAAGTAACTACTTAAAAATAGAACTGGGTTTTCTAAAATTGCCCTTTCATATAAAAACAAAGTAATCAATAATCTGCCTATTCTTCCATTTCCATCCAGAAAAGGGTGAATGGTTTCGAATTGAGCATGTAATATACCTGCTTGCAACACTGGCATTAATGAAGTGTTGTATATGAATTTTTCTAAATAATCCAATGCAATATTCATTTCATTAATAGGTGGTGGAACAAATGCTGCATTTTGTAAAATTGTACCTCCTATCCAGTTTTGAGATTTCCTAAATTCTCCTGGATCAGAAAAATGACTTGACCTTGCACCACCCATTAGTTCTTTATGCAACTCAGGTAAAAAGCGTAAGGAAAAAGGAAATTCTTTTAATCGCTTTGTGCCGTAGTTAAGGGCTTTTATGTAAAATAAAATATCATCTGCATCTGTATCTTTTACATTTACACCTGCACTCATTTCTAGGGCATCCATCATGGTTGCTCTTGTACCTTCAATTTGAGAAGAACAAGTTGCATCTTTCACGATATACATGCTTAGAAAAAAATCGGCATTGGGTAATACATGCGTAATACCATCTAGTTTACCAATTAATCGCTCGGCAGTTGCTGCTTTAGCAATAATTTCAGCAGGAAACTCAAGAAGTGCTGAAGTTGGAAAAATATCTGGTATAAATGCAGTAAAGCCTTCTTTTTGTGATATCAATTTTCCTATAGACATTTATTGATTTTAGTTTACAAGTTTTCCCGAATGTAAACTAACTTTTTATACAAAAATGTTCTAAACGATTGATTATCAACATTAATACCCCAATCCCCAATCTCTTCCTTTCATTACCGCAGGTACTCCATCTGCAATCCATTTTGCAGGCTTATCTCCTTTTAATAAATAATCGAAGAACTGCTGCTCACGAATAGAAATGTCTTTTCTGTTTTTGCGCTCTACCAAATTATGTGCTTCATTATTATAGTTCAACATCCAAACTTGTTTATTTAAACGACGCATAGCAGTGTACATTTCAATTCCTTGGTACCAAGGCACTGCATCATCTGCATCATTCGCCATTATAACAGTTGGTGTTGTAACTTTTGGCAATGAAAACAATGGAGAATTTTGCAAATACAAATTGGGTTTCTCCCATAAATTTGCGCCTATTCTGCTCTGCGATTTTTCGTACTGAAATTGTCTGGTTAATCCACTACCCCATCTTATTCCACCATAAGCACTTGTCATATTTACTACAGGTGCACCAGCCCATGCTGCTGCATATAAATTAGTTTTAGTAATTAAATACGCAATTTGATAACCACCCCAACTCTGACCTTGCAATCCTAATTTAGTAGTATCTACATATCCTTGTTTTGCTAATGCCCTTGTTCCGCTTACAATATAATCATAAGCACCCTGACCAGGATAACCTGTTTTGTACCAAATATCCGGCACAAAAACAATATATCCTCTACTTACAAAGAAAGAAATATTTAATCTTGATGGAGTTGGCGCTGGTGCTTGATATGCATACAAAGTATTTGCGTTGCGCTCATAGAAATAAGCAATCATTGGATACTTTTTCTTAGGATCAAAATCTTCTGGCTTGTAAACAATGCCTTCTGCTTCTTTTCCTGTATATGATTTCCATTTAAACAATTCAGCAGTTCCCCAATTGTAATTGGCCTGCTGTGCATTTGGTTGAAACAAAGATTTTCCTCCTACAATTTCTTTACGGCCCGCAATTGAACCAGTATCTACACTTGTTACAATTTTAATATCTGCAGAACGCTGATAGGTTTCGCTACTGTAACTTAACACTTGCGCATTTTTTGCTTTAACTACATTTGCAATTCTTACAGGATAAGTTTGTCTTAACCCAACAGGTAATTCAAAAGCATCACCATAATTGTAATATTTTAATCCCGATCCTTTATCTACATTATTAAAAACATTGAACAACAATTGTTGTCCTTTTTTAATAAATCGTTCTTCTCTATCTAATATAATATTGCGGAATGTTAATTTATTTTTTCTTCCCAAACCATTGGTTAAGCTAGTTGATGCCGCAACACCAGAAGGATCAATTTTCCAAACATCATAAAAATCATATACCAATACATGCTCGTCGTTTTCCGTCCAACCCATTACTCCATAAGGATTTGGATCATCTGGCATATCATTTTCTTCGTCGTACAATGCAACTTTAATATCTTTTGCTACAGCATTTAATTTATTTGCAGCTGCATCATAAGAAGAAAAAGTTCTTTTTACGTCATCATATAACATTAAATATTTTCCAGTAAAAGATGGAATAGTATTGCCTTTAAAATTATTGACAATTAACTTTTTATTTCCAGTTTCAGGATCAATAACATACACATCAGTTAAAGTATATCCTTGCCATTGAGATGCAAGTCTTTTTCCTTCATCTGCAGTTGCATAAAAATATTTACCATCTCCTTCCAATGTTTGTAGAACGCCGGTTTGTCCGCCAAATCCGCCACTTCTAAACGCAGGTGAGCCTAATTGAACAACAGATTTTGTTGCAAAATCGTAACGAGCCAAATGATTTTTTCTCAACTCTTGTTCTAAATTTTTTAATTGAACAGGTTGAAGATAATCGTCCTTTGTGCCCCATACATCAACAATAACTCTTTCGAAATCTGGCAATGTGGTATCTTTTACAGGAAGTATAGGTGCTGTTCCAAAAAATAAACGTTTACCACTTTTACTAAAAGTAATATTCGAAAATTCGCTCACCATATATTTAGCTGGAATGCCATTGGTATTTTTATCTACTATCATATCTGCACTATCAGACCCATCTTTATAATAATACAATTTATAAAATTTCTGTAATGCTTTTGCAGCACTATCTCTCTCTGCAACAAATGCTAACTGCTTTCCTTCTTCATCCATTCTATAGCCTTTTGCATCATTAAAGTTTTTTAAGATGGTTTTACTTTTACCACTAGCAATATCAACTTTAACAACGGTAGATTTTGTAACTGCATCATTGGTTTTCTTGGTTGTTTCATACAACAAAACATTTCCTTTTTTATTAAAGAAATATTCACTCACTAATTTATAGGTCTTTGTTTCACCAGTAGCTAAATTCTTTACAACTAATTCTGTTCCTTCTTCTATCGGCTCTTCTGGGGCTTTTGGTGGAATGGTATTTCTACTATTTGGCTTGGGCAAAAAACTCATGCCTTTTTCTTTTACTTCATTGGCTTTGTTACGAATGCTATCAGCTACTTTTAACAAACTATCCGCCATATTCATCATTGCAATTATCCTTGCTGCAGAGTCCAAATCAACTTTTGGTCTCGGTAATGCTGGCAAACTTTTTTCCATTAAATAAGCAACAACCGATGCATTTTCATCGGGCACTTTAAAGCTTTTTATTCTAGCCACTTTGGTTATAGATCCAGAGGATAAATCAACAATAGCCAAACTATCTTTTGGCATTTCATCGGGCTTTTTCTTTTTTATTTTTGCATCGCGTGTTTCAGTAAATGTGGGTTTAATTCTACATACTAAAAACTGACTATTATCAGTAATAGATGCACCATAACCTCTGGCAATAGTTGCCTTATTAGTTCCATCGCTTGCTTTAATTATGAGCATGCCATCCCCTTCTTGAGGATTTACAGTAAATGCAACATATTTGCCATCATTACTCAATAACCTTTCACCAATATTTTGCCATCCGTCGTAAACCGAATGATCGAGTGGTTTTTTTTGGGCAAGTACCCCGTAACTAATAAATAATAGTAGAAGAAAGGCAAGTTTTCTCATGTTAAGCTTAGTTTTATGAATTCCGAAGATAAATAAACAAAATCCATATTTATCTGTTGTTTGGGAGTATTTTATAAATGGTTATTTACTATGAAATTTATATTTAGATTGAGCTTTTTACTGCTATTTGCAACAAATAACTTAGCATTATCCGCCCAAAATACTGGGGTTTTATCTGGAGTAATTCTCGACAAATCGCTTCAAAAGCCAATATCAGGAGTAAGTATACAGGTAATTTCAGGAAAATTAGGAGCAATTTCTGATAGCAGTGGCAAATTCAGGATTACAGGTATTAAGTCTGGAGCCTATTCATTCAGTTTCTCTATTCTTGGCTTTAATACCTTGAACAAGTTTAACGTGGCCATAACTTCTGGAAACGAAAATAACCTGGTAATTGAGATGGAACCCGCTGTTACCAATTTAACTGATGTAACAGTTTCTAGCACCAATAGAAATAAATCGGCCAAAGCAGCTACACTCGAAACTCCTTTAAGTGTTCAACGATTAACTACCGAAGAAATAAAATCGAATCCTGGAGGCAACTTTGATATTTCTAAAGTGGTAGAAGCATTACCCGGTGTTGGTGGAACAGCAGCAACTGCTGGTTTTAGAAATGATATTATTGTAAGGGGTGGCGCTCCAAATGAAAACGTATTTTATTTAGATGGAATAGAAATACCAGTAATTAATCACTTTGCAACTCAAGGAAGCGCAGGCGGACCAGCGGGTATTTTGAATGTAAGTTTTATTGAAGAAGTAAAATTGAGTTCATCGGCATTTGATGCTAAATATGATAATGCACTTTCTTCTGTTTTTGAGTTTAAGCAAAAAAGAGGAAACACCAACCGACTTCAAGGAAATATCCGATTAAGTGCTACTGAAATTGCAGCAACTTTTGATGGCCCATTATCGAAAGATAAAAGAACTACGTTTTTAGCATCAGCAAGAAGAAGTTATTTACAACTTTTATTTCAAGCGATAGATTTGCCAATCAGACCCAATTATTGGGATTTTCAATATAAAATATCCCATCAAATAAATAAAAAAACTTCTATATCATTTTTAGGAGTTGGAGCAATTGATGAATTTAGTTTTGCCGCACCTAAAAAAGCTACACCCGAAAAATTATATACCTTAAATAGTGGTCCTTCTGTAAATCAATGGAATTATACTGTTGGTGCAAGTATCAAACGATTAATTAATAATGGGTTTTGGAATTTGGCCTTAAGTAGAAATGAATTTGATAATTTATTAGAGAAGTATGAAAACAATTTAGGTCCTGTTAAAGGTTTACGCACACTCAATTTTAGATCAAGAGAAACTGAAAATAAATTACGTTTTGATGTTAACAAAACTTATAATGGCTGGAAAATTAGCTATGGTGCAGTTGCACAATATGTATCTCAAACCAATGCAACTCAGCAATTAATTAAAACTGCAACTACTGATAATAGTGGCAATATTATTTCACCTTCAGTAATCAATAATTTTTCAGGTAAAATAAGCATGGGCAGATTTGGAGGTTTTGGTCAGGTTGGAAAAAGATTTATGAATAACCATTTTGGAGTTAGTGCTGGTTTACGTTTTGATCAGAATACGTTTACAACTACTGGTATGAATCCTTTAAAAACCTTATCGCCACGTGTAGCGCTGAGCTATGTATTATCCGATAAATGGACAATAAACGCTACTGTAGGATCATACACTAAAATCCTTCCTTATACTGCATTAGGCTTTAAAAACAATGTAGGTAATTTTGTAAATAAAGATGCTGACTACACCAGAAGCAATCATTATGTTGCAGGTGTAGAATTCCTTCCTTCTAGTGCAACACGATTTACATTTGAAACATTTTATAAGCAATATAACAATGTTCCTATTTCTGTAAGAAATGGCATTAGTTTATCTAACCAAGGTGCCGATTTTAGCGTATTAGGCAATGAAGATATTACTACAAATGGAAAGGGAAGATCTTATGGATTTGAGTTTTTTGCTCAACAAAAATTAACGAAGAGATTCTTTGGGGTATTGAGTTATACCTATTTTAATAGTCAGTACACCAATCAAAATACCAGATATGTAGCAAGTTCATGGGACAACCGCCACCTATTATCAATTATTTGGGGTTATAAATTTAACCGCAACTGGGAACTAGGTTTAAAGTTTCGTTTCCAAGGCGGGGTTCCTTATACCCCATTTGATTTGGTGGCAAGTAGGGCTAATTATTTAACACTAGGAACAGGAGTATTAGACTTTAACCAAGTAAATAATCAACGATTAAATAATTTTAATTCAGGTGATGTAAGGATTGATAAAAAATGGTATTTCAAAAGAATTACCCTTGACTTATTTTTAGATGTAACCAATTTTTATTTAGCCAAAGGAACGGCACCGGATGATTATACTTTTAAAAGAAATGCCGACAATACTGCATTTTTAACAACGAATGGCTCACCTATTCAGCAGAATGGAAGTAACGCGATACCATTATTACTTAGAAACAATGACGCAAACGTTACACCAACTTTTGGATTTATTATTGAATTTTAAAACGCTTACATATAGCCAATAAAATCATAATGGCTATTAGCTAATAGATAATAGATAATTGCAATATTTACAAAACTAGGGTTGTTTAACCCTAGTTTTTATGCATTAATAGAACGATAATTATACAAGAAAAAACGATAATTATCCCCCACTATTTATACCATAAAAAATGAATAAATATCCTACTCCTGAGAATTAAAGCATACGTGTGCGCAAACTCCATTCATACAATATTTTAGACACTCATGCAGAAGATATTTTTGATGATTTGACGAAAATGGTTTCAAAATTATTAAATGTCCCCATCGTTTTGATAACTCTTGTGGATAAAGACAATGGTTTAAATCGAACGTAGGGCTTGATGCAGATGAAACTCCGCGTGAAATTTCATTTTGTCAACATGCAATTTTGCAAGACCAAATTTTTGAAGTGGAAAACGCGCATGATGATGAGCGTTTCAAAAAAAATCCCTTAGTAACTGGCAATCCCACCATAGCATTTTATGCAGGTGCTCCATTAACAGATAATGAAGGATTTAATTTGGGTACTTTGTGTGCTATTGATACAGTGCCAAGGAAACTTAACGAATTTGAACTTAGCATACTTAAACCTGTTTCAAAAACTATAATTCGGTTGATTGAATTTAGAAAAAAACAAGAAGAAAAGGTAATTTATAATAAGTTTTTTAATTTAACCTTAGACATGCTTTGTGTGGCGAATACTGATGGATATTTTAAACTATTAAATCCCGCATTTGCAAAAATCTTGGGGTGGTCTGAAGAAGAATTAATGCGTAATAGGTTCATAGATTATATTCACCCTGAGGATGTAGACATATCCATGAAGGAATTTAAAAAGCTCAGAAACGGATTAAATGCAGTTGGGTTTCAGAATCGTTATAAAACAAAAGAAGGAAATTGGGTATGGATGGAATGGACTTGTATCCCTGATAAAAATACGGGAGAGCTTTTTGCAGTAGCACGAAATATTACTGAGTTAAAAGAAATTCAAAGCGGTTTTATTAACGAGAAAAAAGAGACAGAAAGGTTAACGCTGGCTAAAGATGATTTTTTTGCAAATATGAGTCATGAAATAAGAACTCCTTTAAATTCTATTTTAGGCTTTCTTGATCTACTTACAAAAACTTCTCTTGATAACGAACAACAACAATATGTTGAAATCTCTTCAATTGCCTCAAAAAAATTAGCTGTACTTGTTAATGATATATTAGACATATCGAAACTTGAGTCAGGCAAAATTATGCTAGAGGAAGCACCAATTAATATAGAGGGTATTATTAAACAAGTTATTCATCTTTTATCTTCAAAAGCAAGAGCAAAAAACATCAAATTGATGTCCACTATTGATAATTCAATACCGGAATATGTACTAGGTGACGATACAAGAATTACACAAGTTCTCGTAAATTTAATTGGTAATGCCATAAAGTTTACAGATCATGGTTCTGGAGAAAGTTATCATAACTTTGGAAGATAATGGTATCGGTATAGCTGATGAAAAACAACAAAAGATATTTGAAATGTTTTACAGGACCACTTCGCATTCTAAAGGCTCTGGACTTGGAATGTATATTGCAGAAGAAACGCTTAACAAGCTAAACGGAACTATTACTTTGAAATCGAAACTAAATGTTGGAACAACTTTTACTGTTACCATTCCAAATCTGCATGAAATAAACTAAATAATATGAAACATATACTCCTAATAGACGACAATGAAATTGATAATTACATCAACAAATTGATTGTTACAAAATCGAAAAAAGCAGATTTAATCACCGTGATGTATTCTGGCATTAATGCAATGGAGTTCTTAAACAATCTTGTTAATACTGAACAACCATTTCCCGAAATCATTTTTCTTGATATACATATGCCTAAAATGAATGGCTTTCAATTTCTTGATCAATATGATAAGTTTCCTGAATATGTAAAAGAAAAAACCATTATCAATATGCTCACTTCATCCATTAATCCAGATGATATTAAAAGAGCAGGTGAAAGCCGATATGTTAAGAATTTTTTTAGTAAGCCTTTAGGGGAAGAGATGCTTACCACAATAGTTTAACCAATTATATATAACCTATCTCCAACGCAAACTTCATAATATCTATCTGAGAAGTTATACCTAGTTTCAAATAAATAGCATCTCTATAATTCTCTATTGTTCTTGGAGAATAATTTAATTGTTTAGCAATTTCCCGAATGGAAAAATTATGTGTAATTAAGCGTATAAATTCAAGTTCATTGTGGGTTAATTTTATTTTTCCAATAAAAGCGTATTTATCCCAATTTAATTTTGTTTCAGTAGGTTTTCGGAAATATTTATTTTCGAGAAATCCATTCTCAAGAATCTCTTTAATTGAAGCCATATAATTGAAATTTTGCTCCGATTTAGAAGCAAATCCATTGATACCAATATTAAATAAATTAATAATTGTATTTTCATTGGCCAATGCAGAAATTACCAATATTTTGGTATTGGGGTACAATGTTTTTATAGCTCTTGCAGTTTCCGTTCCATTCATTGTAGGCATACACAAGTCCAGAGCAACAATTTCGGGAACAATGTTTGAGCGCTCTAAATCTTCCAAAAGAAGTTTGCCGTTGCTACTTAATGCAATAAGATTGAAGTTGCCGTCTGCTTTAATTTCTTGAACAAAATAATCTCGCAAAAGAGTGTGGTCTTCTGCTATCGCAATTATTACTTTGGGCATTTCTTATATTGTATTTATAACGAAATTAGGATAATTTATAATATAACCAATAAAAACCTAATAGCTAAAGGGGGTATTTAAAAAAAGGGTCGTTTAACCCTATTTAATATGCATGAATAGTAGTTAATATT
>Ga0209284_10001047_pt1 | contig 43937 bp, 32 predicted proteins | sample FRY03_FD_187211 | JGI IMG/M metagenome (GOLD analysis project Ga0209284, IMG submission 187211) | Freshwater microbial communities from Lake Fryxell liftoff mats and glacier meltwater in Antarctica - FRY-03 (SPAdes) (version 2) | ecosystem: Environmental > Aquatic > Freshwater > Ice > Glacier... | reverse complement strand
AAAGAGACATGCCGAAATACTGCTGCAAGCACTGTGAGAAGCGACCCGTAAAAGGCAGGCAGTGAGCGATGAGGCCGACGATGATTTGCCAGGATTGAATCTTACGCCTCGGGCCTTGATGTGCCGCATCATCGAAAGCGGCGCAGTCACTTGGCTCCCAGCGCAAGAGGTCAAGGATACGGCTGATGTGATCGAGAGATTGAACTTCCGTGGATGATATTGCGGCTGCGGCGGTGCTGGATGATGGAGGCATCCGTAGCTAATTAGCCGCAAAAATGAAAAGCACAGTAATTATAACTTAACGGCATTGGGGTTAGCCGCGTCTGTTACAGCTTGCAGACTGTCGGGGCGATAGCGTCCGTTTGTCCTGCTATGAGAAGCAGGCAGACCATGCTGCGATCTTGCAGCGGGTAGGTTTGGGCACCGTTGAATTCGGGCGCTTTGCCCGCCGGGAAAGAGGAGTTTAGCGCGGTGTCGAAGACCAGTCTCCAGCGGGTGTCTTGGGTGCCGGGCAGGAAAAATGAGTGTTCCTTGGTGCCGTTGTTGAACAGCAGCAGCAGCGGGCGGGATGCGCCGCTGGTGCCGAAGTCAGGCACAGCGCCATCAAACAAGGCACCGAAGTGGCGGCGGGCGTCGTTGTGCCATTCTTCGTGGCAGAGCAAGGTGCCGGCGCCTTCGAGCCAGGAGACATCCGGCAGACCGGTGGCGTGATTAGGATTGCCATCAAAGTAGGCGCTGCGGCGCAGGATCGGGTGGCTGCGGCGGAAGGCGGTCATGCGGCGGGTGAACTCCAGCATCGCCTCGTCACAGGTGCTCCAGTCGATCCAGGTGAGCTCGTTGTCATGGCAGTAGGCGTTGTTGTTGCCACGCTGAGTGCGGCCACGTTCATCGCCTGCGGTGAGAAATGGGACGCCGAGCGAGCACATCATCGTGGCGATCATGCCGCGTCGCAGCTTGGCCCGTGCCTCGTTCACCTTCGGGTTCGTGGTGAGGCCTTCGACGCCGCAGTTGCTGCTGTGATTGTTGTCATCCCCATCGCGACTCTCTTCCCCGTTGGCCTCGTTGTGCTTGTGCTCGTGGCTGACGAGGTCGAGCAGCGTGAAGCCGTCGTGCGAGGTGAGGAAATTGATGCTCGTGTGCGGCGTGCGCTGGTTCCAACTGTAGATGTCCTGGCTGCCGCAGAGTCGCTTTGAGAATTCCGCCGTGCTGCCCGAGTCACCCCGCCACCAACTGCGCACGGTGTCGCGGTACTGGCCGTTGAGCTCATGCCACGGCTTTGGAAACTGGCCGACCTGGTAGCTGTCCATGCGTGAGATGTCCCAGGCTTCGGCGATCAGTTTCACCCGCGAGAGCACGGGGTCCTGCGTCACGGCGCTGAGGAACTGCGACTGCGAATGGAAGGAGTGGGTCTCATTGCGCGCCACTGTCACGGCGAGGTCAAAACGGAAGCCGTCAACATGCATCTCCGTGACCCAGTAGCGCAGGCTGTTCATGATCAGGCGCAGGCCGCACACACTGGAGGAATCGACCGCATTGCCGCAGCCGGTCATGTTCATGTGGCTCGCGCCGCTGGCACCATAATAATGCCGGTAGTAGCCGTAGTCGTCGAGGCCACGGAACATCAGCATGGGGCCGCGTTCATCGCCTTCCGCCGTGTGATTGTACACCACGTCGAGAATGACCTCGATGCCGGCGGCGTGCAGCGCCTTCACCATCGTTTTGAACTCACGCACCTGCTCCTGCGGCGATTTCGCGGCGGCGTAGGTGTTGTGCGGCGCGAAGAAACCGATGGTGTTGTAGCCCCAGTAGTTCGTCAGTCCTTTGTCCAGCAGAAAGCCATCGTCGAGATGCTGCTGCACCGGTAGCAACTGCACGGCGGTGACGCCGAGATCGCGCAGGTAGCTGGTGACCGCCGAGTGCCCGAGGCCCGCATAGGTGCCGCGCTGCTGGGCGGGTACTTTGGGATGTGTCTGCGTGAAGCCCTTCACATGCATCTCGCAAATCACCGTATCACTCCACGGCACACGCGGGGCGGCGTCATCACCCCAGTCGAAGGATTCATCGATCACCACGCTCTTCAAAGCTGTCGCGCCATTATCGATGCTGCCTGGCGGGTGCTGCGGATCAGGCACGATGCGCATGTTTTCCGCCGCGTCGGGCGTGCCGTGGATCGCGCGTGCGCAGGGGTCGAGCAGCAATTTGTGCGGATTGAACCGCATCGTGTGCTCTGGCTGCCACGGACCCTGCGCCCGATAGCCGTACAGCGTGCCCGGACCCGCGTTGCGCACCATGGCGTGCCAGAGGTCGTTTTCACCCCGCTGCATGCGGATGCGAGCCGACTCGCGGCTGGCGTCATGCGGATCATACAGGCACAGGTCAATGGCGGTGGCATGTCGTGAATAGACCGCGAAGCGCGTGCCGTCCCGCTCCACACGGACGCCCGGCTCTGCTGGCAGATCACGTTCATCCATGATAATAGCCGCCAGGCCATGGTTGCGGACGGCTGCCGGGGCAAATCTTCGTTTCCAACTTTGGAGCAGTGGTTGCATGAGTCTTATCACGCACAACGTTTGCCATGCCGCCATGACTTATCGCCAATTTGCCGTTCTTTTTCTGCTGCTGATCTCATCTTGGGCTTATGCCCTCAAACCGGCGGACCCAGCACGCTTTGAAAAGGCCATTCAGGCATTCGAGGCCGAGGATGCTGTCAAGACGCCGCCAAAGGACGTGACCTTGTTCGTAGGCGCGTCAAACATCCGCCGCTGGGAGTCGCTGGCCGAGCGCTTCAAGAAGACCCCGGTGCTCAATCGCGGCTTCGGTGGTTCGCAAATGAGTGACGTGGCGCATTTTGCCGAGCGCATCGTACTCAAATACGCACCGAAGCAGATTTATCTAAACACCGGCGGCAATGATCTGCATTCCGGCCGCACACCAGAGGAAGTCTTGGCATCCTTCAAAGAGTTCGCCGCCAAAGTGCGCACGGCTCTGCCCAAGACGAAGCTCACCTACCTCTCCATCCCGCCCTCCCGCGCACGTTGGAGCGAGGTCGAACTGGTGAAACAGACGAACGCCCTCATTGCTGATTTCATCCGCACGGACAGCGCTCTGGAATACATCGACACCTTTTCACTGCTCCTCGGTGCGGACGGTCAGCCACGCCCTGAATGCCTGGTGGAGGACAAGCTGCATCTCAGCGAAGCCGGCTACGACGTGGTAACATCCGCCATTCGCTGGCAGAAGGAGATTCTGGCCTTTGCGAAACAGGACGCAGAAACGCCACCGCCCGCCAATCCGATCATCTTCACCGGCAGTTCCAGCATTCGCCGCTGGGTGTCGATCGCGGAAGATTTCCCTGATCTACCCGTCATGAATCGTGGTTTCGGTGGCTCCGAGGTGTTTGATTCGTTCAACTACGCGCACCTGACCGTCATCAAGTATCAGCCGAAGCACATCGTCATGTATGCCGGTGGCAATGACATCAACGCAGGCAAAACGCCGCAGCGTGTGTTCGCGGATTTCAAAGCCTTCGTCGCACGCGTGCATGCCGCGCTGCCGGACTGCCGCATCAGCTACATCTCCAACGCGCCGAATCCGAAGCGCTGGAGCATGATTGAGCAGATGCGCGAGGCCAGCCGCTTGGTCGAAGAATTTACCAAGACCGACCAGCGCCTTCAGTTCATCAATGTGTATCCCCACATGCTCGGCCCGGACGGCCTGCCAAAGCCGGACATTTTCCTCGATGACAAGCTGCACATGAACGCGAAGGGCTACGCCATCTGGAAAGAGGTGCTCGGGCCGTGTTTGAAGTAGGAAGGCGGCATCATACCAGCCCTTCCTTCACCGCTTTCGCAATCGCGCTGCCCCGGCTACGCACCTGGAGCTTCAGATACACGCTGCGGATGTACTCGTCTGCCGTGTAGTAGCCGATACCGAGATCGGCGGCGGCTTCTTTGATGGTGGTGCCATTGACCAGCAGCTTCAGGATGTCCAACTCACGCGGGGTGAGGCCGTAATCGTTTGGTGCTGCCGTGTTGGCCTTGGAAAACATCTCCAGCACGCGACGGGCGATGGTGGGATTGATCGGCGATCCGCCAGCGGCGGCGCTGCGGATGGCGGCGGCGATGTCGTCGGTGCTTGAGGTCTTGAGCAGATACCCGGCAGCTCCAGCGCAGATGGCGCGGAAGATTTTGTCGTCCTCCTCGAACACAGTGAGAATCACAATCGCGGTCTGCGGCGCGAGCTGGCGCAGACGTGCAAGGCCTTCGATGCCGCTCACGCCGGGCAGGCCGACATCGAGCAGCAGCACCTGCGGTGCGGGCTCGGTGGTCAGCGCGGCGAAGGCATCCTCGCAGGCGGTGAAGCGCTGCGTGCAGGCGATGCCTTCGAGGCGGTTCAAGGCGCGGGCGAGACGCTCGCCGTAAGTCTTGTGGTCTTCGATGAGCCAGACAGTGATGGTTTCAGGCATGCAGGGGAAGTTGGAGGGTCAAAACGGTGCCTTTAGGCGAAGAGGTAATATGAGCGCTGCCGTGGTGCTTCTCCGCACGTCGGCGCAGATTCGTGAGGCCCATGCCGGAAGTGGCGACAGATGGATCGAAGCCGTGGCCGTTGTCTGTCACGGTCAAAACGAGTGAACCACGCTCCGGCGTGAGCGCGATGTTCACCTCGGTGGCCGCCGCATGGCGCGTGACGTTGTGCAGCGCCTCCTTGAACATGAGAATCAGATCGCGCTGACGGTCCACGGCGAGGAGTCGTGTCTGCGCATGGCCGTCGATGCGGATGTGATGAGGGATGCCGCGCAGCATGCGGTCCGCTGTTTCGCGCAGCAGCGTGGGCAGGTCGTTGTTGCCGTAGCGCTCGCTCTGCATCAGGCGCGTGATGTCGCGCATGGCGTTCACGGTTTCATCGGCGATTTCCTTGATCTCGGTCAGGTCTTCTCGCGACTGCCCGCCATCGGCCAAAAGGTCCTGCGCGATCAAGGCGATGCTGCCCAGGCTGCTGCCGATATCGTCGTGCAAATCCTGCGCGATGCGCTGGCGCAGCCGCTCCAGCTCCGCCTGACGCGCCTTCCGCTGCCGGTGCAACCAGAGGAACAGCGCCACACCGCCGCTGGCGATCACCGCGATGATCAAACCGATCCCGATCTGCTGCCAGCGTCGCGTGATGGCCTCGCGCCGCAACTCGATGACACCGAGCTGATGCGCCACCTCACGCCGTTGCGAGAGACCGGCCAGCCACACGGGCCACTCGACGATGTCCGCGCCACTCGCAAAACCGTCCACCAGCGCCGCCCGCGACCAGCCATCCTCCGTGGCGTCCGCTGAATTCACATCGCAGCCAGTGGCGATGTTTTTGCCATCGGACCACACTTGCATCTCAGCCAGCGCCAGCACCACGCTGCCGTTGCTCACATGCGGGTCCAGCACACTGAGGCGCACGAACCGTGCTCGGTGGCCGCCGATGATCGTCACCACATTGTCGCCCGGCAACGCGCTGTAACTCCCGGACTGCGGCGCAGGCAGCACACGCGGCGTGTCGTTCTCGTCCTCACGCAGCTCGATCCCATAACGCACCGGGAAGCCATAGCCATGACTGTGCTCGAACTGCGGCGGATGCGCCGGGAAAAGCCGCACCTCGTCCACCACTGCCACGTAGCCGAGATCAATCTCGACCCATGGATTGATGAGAATGCGGCTTTCGCTCACCGGCTTGCTGCGAAAACCAAGCGCGGGGCTTTTCTGCGTGCCCAGCGGCGGCCCGAGCACGGTGTGCCCGTCCACCAGATTGATGCGCCCCCAGTCGGGCCGTGTGCCCTGGCTGCTACTCGCACGAACGGCGGCAGGACCGATGGCTTCCAGTCGTGCGCCGAGATTCTGCGCCCCTTGTAACAGCATCACCTCGCCAAACGCGCAGAAAAACCGTTCCTTCGCTCCATACAATCGCGTCGCCGTGATGCGCACTTTTTGCGCCATCTGCCCACCTGCCGAAATCACGACCGGCAGCAGTCCGGGGTTCGAAAAATCTTCCGCCGTGAAGTCCGCGATGATCGTGCGCTCGTTGTCCTCACCCTCGCCGAGCAGCTCGACATAGAAACGTCGTGGAAATCCATAGCCCGCGCCCACCGCACCACCATTCGGCGGCGGTGCGATCAGCACCACCGCGTCGATCTGCTGCGCCTGCCCGAGATTCAACTCCACCCACTCCGCTTTCGCCTCGGAACTCGCATATTCGCTGTGCCAGCCGAACCGCTGCGTGAGCTGCACCGGCGGCGCAGCGGGCAATTCATGGAGTTTTTGCCCCAAAGTCTCTCGCTCAGTCTCCAGCGCCCGCATCGCGGGAATCCACTGCGTCACCCCGCCACACGCCATCTGTGTCCACAGCAGCAGGAATCCGCAGAGGTAGAGCTGGAAGATAAAGCGCACGACGAACTCAGCCTAGCGAGCACGAAGTCCTGCTGCCACCGTGTTCTTCCGGCTCACTCGTCCCCGAATATTCGGGGGACTTGCAGAATGCGGGCAATCGGCTCGTTTGGGCTGCATGTGCTTCCAACCACGTTTGTCAGGTCTTATTGCCCTGTGCCTATTATCCACCGTCTGGCTTCATGCCGCTGAACTCCGCTTCGCGGGCACGCTGGGAAACTCGGATGACTCGCAGCCGGTATTCGCTGGGAAGTCCTTCGCGGGCATCGGTCCGATCCTTGATGATGAAGGCACGCTTTGGGAGCGCGGTGGCTCCACGCGGCTGAATCGCTATGCGCTCGATGGACGGTTGCTCGCGAGCTTTGAGATTCCCGAGGGCGATGAACGCGGCAGCGATCAAATGACGCGTGTGGGCGATCTGTTGGTGCTCAAATTGAAGCAGGCGCTCTACACGCTGCCGCTGAAGGCCGTGCCGGGCACGAAGCCGGTGCGATTGAAGGGCGAGGTGGATGCGCTGGCATCGGCGGCGCAGGGGAACCGGGTGCTTGTCGTCGAAAAGGACGCACTGGCGGCGCTTGATCCCGTCACGGGTGAGCGCACGCCGATGATGCAGCCGGGCGCGCAAATCCGCAGCCTACATGTTGAGAGCGACGGCACGATCTGCGGCTTCGGCGAGGGCAAGGTGTTCGCGTGGAAGGACAGCACGTTGAAGGACGGTTTTTCGAAGGGCTTTCAAGGCGAGCGACCGCAGAAAATCGGACGCTACTGGTATTCCCATTCATGGCACGGCACGATCAACCGCTTCAATGAATCGTTTGAACCTGATCCGGGCGTGGTGCTGGGCGGCGCGTCGGGTTCATTCATCGGCTACATGCCCATGAGCAACGACATCGTGAACGGCCGTGGTCTGGTGAAGCTGCGCGACGGCCTGTTCGCGGTATCGGGCATGGGAGGTGTGATTCAGCTCGTGCAGTGGAACGAGGCGGAGAGCCGCTTCGATGTCGTGCGCCGCATCGGCGGCCTTACCGGGCTGAAAGGGCTCGCGCTGGATGCAGCGGGCAATATTTGGACCTCGCGCGGTAGCTGGCGCTGGCAGGACGAGCCGCAGACGCCGCACACGCTCGGCGATCTGGAGCCAAGCATTTGCGCCCAGCCGGTGGTGCTCGGCGGCAAGACGCTCTGCATCCTCAAAACGCACTACAGCAACGTTCAACTCGCGCGCGGGCCGGTGATCGACGAAAATGGCCTCTCGCATCTCGACACACCCGGCATCAAGGACTTCACCGTGCCGGAAAACGTGAGCGGTGCGGCAGTGATCGACAAACGCATGATCGTCACCACACCGGCCGGCGCAGGCTTCGAGTTCCCGGTCACTGACGATGGCCATCTCGCCAACAAACCCGTCGCGTTGACGATTCCGGGCCTGAAAAACTGCACCAGCCTCGCGTGGTTTCAGAATCAACTGCTCGCCGCCGACACGGATGCCATCGTGGTGCTAGATCGCGACTTAAAAGAAGTGAAACGCCTCACGCAGCACGGCGGCGCGGTGTTCATTCACAGCGATGGCAAACGTCTCGCGGTGAGCGATCCAAAAAAAAGCGCGGTGTATGTCTATGATTCGCTTGAATCGCCGCCGGTGAGCTACACCGGGCTCGAATCTCCCGCGCACATCGCCATCGCTGGTTCGCGCGTGGTGGTGAATGAGCTGGGGAAACAGCGTCTTGTGCGGCTGGAGCTTTTGGAGACGCCGGTGGCATCAACAATCCGTTCAAGCCGTCGCGGAGGCATTCCACTCGAATTGGAAGTGACGGCGAATGCGGTTTCGGTGAAGACTCCCGCCAGGCAAGTGCAACTGGGTGTCTCGAATGGCTCCAAAGTCGTCACAGCAAAGGCCAATCGCGTTTTGTTGCCCAAGGCTGACTGGTCGAAAATGCGCATCGTCGTCGCGTTGGAGCACGACGGTCAGCGCGAGCGCTTTGGCTTCACCGATCACCAGGCCATTCATGCGCTCTTCAACGACGATCCGGCCACATGGGCCGAGTTTGATCTCGAATCGTATCGCGAAGCTGTCGCGGCGAGTCAGCAGGAGATTCGCATCGAATTCGAGCAGCCCACCGAAGGCAAGGCGACGTTGGTGATTGAAAACGAAAAGGGCGAGCGGGTGCGGAATCTCGTCAGCGGTCGCAATTTCACCGCTGGTAAGCACACGCTGAACTGGGATGGGCTGGATGAAACGGGCAGGCTCGTGGCTCCCGGCAGCTACACATGGCGCGGCGTAACGCATGAAGGCATCCGCCCGCAGTATGTGATGAACTTTGCCAATGGCGACGAGCCAACGACGGAGCCGTGGGGACCCAATCACAGCACGCTGCACGCAGCGGCGGCGAACTCGAAGCTCGTCTTCTTCGCCGCGCCAGTGACGGAAGGCGGCTGGGCACTCGTGGCGCTCGATAACGATGGTAAACTTGTGCAAGGCTACGAGCATCAGCAGGGCTACGGCATTCAGCACGATGCCATCGCGGCGGATGAGGAGCATTTGTATGTCGCGCAGGATGGCTTTGCATGGGGTGGACGGCCTGATTTTGGCAAGGGGGACTGGAAGGCGACCTGGACGGTGACGATCTGCCGCTTCGACATCGCCACCGGCAAACTCGTCGAGTGGCCCGGCAAGGTTCGCGGGCTGCCGGTGGACACGATGGAGGTGAACGGGCAGTCCGATTTGAAGCAGTTCAATCTCGGCGGCATCGCTGTGCTCGACGGCAAGCTCTATGTGAGCTGCCGCGATGAAAAAGCTGTGCTCGTGATTGATGCGAAGAGCGGTAAGCAGCTCGACAAGATCATGCTGGCAGGTGTGAAGCATCTAGCGGCTGACAAGGAGCTGTTCGCGACCACGGATCGCGGTGTGATGCGTGTGCGCGATCAAAAGCTGCTCATTGAAAACGCCGACATCAGCGGCCTCACCATCGCGTCGAATGGCGATGTGCTCATCAGCGATGCGAAGACGCATCAGGTGCGTCGTTTTTCGTCCGCAGGCAGCGAACACGCCATCACGGGCAAGCCTGGTGGCCCCTATCGCGGCAAATACGATCCCGAACGCATGGTGAATCCGGAAGGTCTCGTGTTTGGCCCGGATGGCAAGCTGTGGGTGACGGAGAAGCGTTGGAATCCCAAGCGCGTCATCGCGTGGGATCTCGCGAAGAACGCTGTCGTGTATGAGAAATTCGGCATGCCGCACTACGGCGGTGATGGCAGCGGTTTTGATCCCGAGAATCCGCGCCGCTGGATCGGACTCGGCTGCTTTTGGGATGTCGATTTGGCAAAGAAGACCGCATGGCCCACGCATGTGCTCAGCCTCGATGAAGGCCATCTGGGTCACTTCGAGCCGCAGAGCTACGCGTTCTTCCGCGAAGCTGGACGCACCTTCGTTGCCACGCGTGGGAAGCTGGCGCTGATCAGCGAAGTGCTGCCTGATGGCACGCTGAAAGACATCGCTGCCACGGCGGGCACGCATCATTTTGGCTACGCCTTCAACTGGCAACCGCCACAGTCCTACATCGACGCATTTTACGCGAAGTGGCCGGAGAAACGCGCGGGCGAGAAGCCCGGTAAGAAGGGCGAGGGCAAACCTTGGTCGCAGCGTGGCATGGGCGTGCTCTGGGTGGATCGCAACGGCGACGGCGAGGCGCAGCAGGCCGAGTTCGACTTCTGCGGCGATCAAATCGACTACGCGGGCGGGCCGTGGGGCCACCTGCAGAACTCGCTGACGTTTTACATGCCTAGCGCTGACAAAACGCAGGTCAAAGTGGTCGCGATCAAGCCGAAGGGCTTCCTCGCGAACGGCGTGCCGGATTATCCGACGCTCAACGAGGCTATCGCGCAGGCCGTGCCGGTGAGTTTGACACCCGGCAACAAGCGCAGTGGTGTCGCCACCGTGCGCGACCGCTTTGGCCGCTTCCTCTTCAACTCTGATCCCGAGATGAGTGCCTACGCACAGGATGGTCGCCATCTCTGGAGCTATCCGAACCAGTGGAGTGATGTGCATGGCTCGCACGACGCGCCACTGCCTGAACCCGGCGTGATGCAGGGCACGATGGCCTTCCTCGGCATCGCGCCGCTTGATGACAGCGCGGACGTGTTCTTCCTCAATGGCAATCACGGCCGCTGCTTCATGCTCACCAGCGATGGATTGTATCTCGACGAGGCCTTTGTCGATGTGCGCGTGAGCTATTTGAAAAACGAATACCGTCTCGGTGGCGAAATCTTCGGCGGCAGCTTCGCCCGCGATGCGAAGAGCGGAAAATACTACGTCCAGATCGGCCACGGTCCGTATCGCATCTACGAGCTGACCGGCTTCGATAAATTGAAGCGCCTTAGCGGCAAGCTCACCGTGAGCAAAGATCAAATCGCCGCCGCCGAACGTCAGAACCTGCGCCAAGTCGCCGCCAGGCAACAAGCCCGCGAGGCCACCATCCCAGGCAGCATCGCTTGGGACAAGAGTGGCAAGTTCAAAGCTCAGTGCGACCTCGCTGCCGATGCCACGCACCTGCATCTCACCTGGCGTGTGCAGGACACCTCGCCATGGATCAATAATGGCCGCGATTGGACGAAACTCTTTGCTACCGGCGACACGGTCGATTTCCAATTCGCTTGCGATGCCAAAGCCGACTCCAAGCGTCGTGAACCCGTCCTCGGTGACAAACGCTTGCTCATCGCCCCGCATGAAGGCAAACCGTTCGCCGTCCTCTACGAACACCGCAAACCCGGCGGCAAGAACCCCATCGAGTTCACCTCGCCTTGGCGCGGGGCGAAGGTCGATGACGTGCGGCAGCTTGCTGAGGCGAAAATCGAGGTCAAAACCGATGCGAAAGGCTACACGGTGAAAGCGAGCCTTCCTCTCGCTGAACTCGGCCTAACACTCACCCCCGGCACGAAACTCCGTGCCGACTTCGGCGTCACCTTTGGCGATGCTGCCGGCACTGACACGAACCTGCGCTCTTACTGGTCCAATCAAAGCACCGGCCTCGTCGATGACATCCCCGGCGAGATCATGCTCTCGCCGAACTTGTGGGGTGAAATCAGCGTGAAATGACTCCCCCCGAAGATTCGGGGGAGCTGCACAATCCCCGACACACGGGCGTTTTGTCTCAACCGACCGATGACCCGATTCCTGCTTCCTGCGCTGATTGTTTTCGCCTGCTTCGCCTCCCATACTGCGATGGGGGCCGAAGCGCGTGAGCTTGAGGCACTCGTGCGGCCGTTTTTCGTGGAGCATTGCACGAAGTGCCATGACGCGAAGAAGCAGAAGGGCGATCTGCGGGTGGATGATCTCGCGGTGAACACGCAGTCGCCGAAAGTCATGATGCAGTGGGAGGAGATCATGAACCGCATCAACTCCGGCGACATGCCGCCGGAGGATGAGAAGCGGCCGCCGCCCGAGCATGTCTCAAAGGTTGCGGAATGGATCGCAGCCCAGCTTCATGAGGCGGAAACGGTGCGCCAGTCGTCGGCAGGGGAGCGCGTGTCGTTCAACAAACTGACGCGTGAGGAGTATGCGAACTCGATTCGTGATCTGCTCGGCGTGAACTTCGATGTCAAAGCGCCGACGGGTTTGCCAGAAGATCCCGATTGGAAGGGCTTCGAGCGCATTGGGTCGGTGCTCACACTATCGCCCGCGCATGTGGAGAAGTATTTGTCCGCAGCGGATGCGATCCTCGATGAAGCGCTCGCCATTCGCCCGGAACCAAAGCGCGAGACGATCACCTGGGAGCCGTGGGACATGCGTTGGAAGGGATTCAAAGAAGAGTATCAGGCGCGTGGCATCGCCGATCAGGTGCGCATTGAGATCGTGCCGAACAACTACACCACCGACTCCTGGAACATCGAGATCAAGACTACGGGCGACTATCTGCTGCGCCTGAAGGTCAGCGGCCTGCGGCCCGAGGGCGGACGTGCTCCACACCTGAAGGTTTACCTGTCGAGCATCGACAAAACCCTCATCGAGCAGGACATCGACACGGCGGAGGATAAGCCGATCACCGTTGAGGCACGCGTGCATCTCGTCGCGGGTAAGTATCCCGTGCGCATCATCAATTCCGTGCCCGGTCCGAATCCTGAAGGTCGCCGCTCGCGCCACAGCGGCACACCGAATGCCTTCACGAACATGCGCAGCCGCGTGCCGTGGCAGCTCAAGCTCACCGACGACGACTTCAAACCGATCCAGCCCACGCTCATCATCGACCGCGTCGAATGGGACGGCCCCATCGTCGAATCCTGGCCCACCCAGGCGCATCAGCAGATTTTTAGCAGCAAGGACGCGAACCAGATCGTCACAAAGTTCGCGGAACGGGCGTGGCGTCGTCCTGTGACCGCTGCGGAGATCGCGCCGATGATGAAGCCCTTCGAACAGTCGCAAAAACTCGGCGACAGCTTCGAACTCGCGATCAAAAGCTCGCTCACCGCCGTGCTGTGCTCGAAGAACTTGCTTTACCTCGTCGAGGGCGATGCAAAGAAACCACGCCAGCAGTTGAACGACCTCGAACTCGCCTCCCGCCTCTCCTTTTTCCTCTGGAGCAGCATGCCGGATGATCAACTGCTCGCACTTGCTCGCAGCGGCACCTTGCACGAACCCGCCACGCTTCGCACGGAGGTGAAGCGCATGCTCGCCGACCCCAAGGCGACCGCGTTTGCCGAGAGCTTCCCGCGCCAGTGGCTACAACTGCGCAAGGTCGGCATGTTTCCGCCGGACAAGGAATTGTATCCCGACTACGACGAAAATCTGGAGCAGAGCATGGTCGCGGAGACGATCGGTTTCTTTGGTGAAATCTTGAAACGCAACGGCAGCCTGCGCGAGTTCCTCGATTCCGACTGGTCCATGATCAACGAGCGTCTCGCCATGCACTACGGCATGGCAGGCATTCGCGGCGATCAACTACAGCGCGTGTCGTTCAAGCCCGAGGATCATCGCGGCGGCCTGCTCACGCACGCCTCCGTGCTCAGCCTCACCTCTGACGGCACGCGGCATCGTCCGGTGCATCGCGGCGTGTGGATGTTGGAATCCATCATCGGCAAGCCGCCACCACCACCGCCCGCCAACGTATCCGCGCTCAGCACGCCCGATGCGAAAGCAAAGAAGACGACCGTGCGCGAAAAGCTGGAGCAGCACCGCTCCGACCCGAACTGCACCGCCTGCCACAACAAGATTGATCCGCTCGGCATCGCCTTCGACAACTACGACGCCATCGGCCGCTGGCGCACCGTCGAGACGATCAAAGATGGCACGGGCGAAAATCCCAAGCTTGATCCCAGCGGCGTGCTGCACGATGGCCGCGCCTTCGACGATTCCGTCGCCCTGAAAAAGATCCTGCTCACCGACCTCGACAAATTCGCCGCCGCCTTCACCGAAAAACTCGCCACCTACGCCCTCCGCCGCGGCATGACCTTTTCCGACCGCGATTATCTCAAGCAGATCGCCACCGACGCGAAAAAGAACGACTATCACCTCGCCACGATCATCGAAAGCCTCGTCACTTCACCGTTGTTTCTGAAACGTTAATCCATCGCCGTCATGTCCAACATCCAATCCCAACGCTGGCTTCTCAACCGCCGCCATTTCCTGCGTGGCTTCGGCACCATTATGGCGCTGCCGCTGCTGGATGCGATGGTCCCGCTGCGTGTGCGTGCGGCTGCGGCGGCTGCGAGCAAGCCGCGACGCAGTGTGTTCGTCTATGTGCCGAATGGCGTGAATGGCATGACGTGGCAGGTGAAGAAGTCGGGGCGTGATTATGAGCTGTCGGAGTCGCTGAAGCCGCTGACGGCGCATCGCAATGACTTCACCGTGTTCAGCGGGCTGCATCATCCGAACGGACTCGGTCAGGCGCACGTTTGCGCGGATACATGGCTCACCGGTGCGAAGATCGATGCACAGGGCGGACGAAAATACGAAAATACGATCTCTTGCGACCAGATGATGGCTGAAGTGGTGGGCCAGCAGACGCGGTTCAATTCGCTGGAGCTGTCGATTTCGTCCGGCACTGGGCATCCCTTTGGCACGAATACGCTGGCCTTCTCGCGTGATGGCGTGCCGCTGCCTGCCGAGGATAATCCGAAGCAGATCTTCCAACGCCTCTTTGGCGAGGAGTCCGGCGGCATCGGCGCGCAGCGTGCGCGCCTCACGAAGCGCCGCAGCGTGCTCGATTCCGTCATGGACGAGGCCAAGATGCTGCGCCGCGACCTTGGCAACGACGACCGCACGAAGCTCGACGAATATCTACACGCCGTGCGCGATGTGGAGCAGCGTGCGGAGCGTCTCGATGCCTGGCTCGACATCCCGAAACCGATTGTTGATCAAAAACTCGCCGCGCCCTTCCAGCGCGATGTGCCGAAGGCGCAAGCGGGCGAATACTGGCGCACGATGTTCGACCTCATGGTGCTCGCCTTGCGCACGGACATGACCCGCGTCATCACTTACATGAACGGCAGCGAGGGCAACGGGCTCGCCATTCCCGAAATCGGCATCACGCAGGCTCGGCACAATCTTTCCCATCACAACGGCGATTCCGTGGTGCTCGACCGCCTCGCGAAGAGCGACGCCTTCATCATGCAGCAGTTCGCGCATTTCCTCGACGAGCTGCGCGAGATCAAAGACGGCGATGAGCCGCTGCTCGACCGCACCATGGTGCTGTTCGGCAGCGGCATGAGCTACGGCCACAGCCATTGCAACAGCAACCTGCCCATCCTCCTTGCTGGCGGCAAAGGCCTCGGTCTCAAACACGGTCAGCACATCGACTACAACAAGCCGCACCTCAAAGAGGACTACACGCTGAGCTACGACGAATGGCGCAGCCTCTGCGGCAAGCCGAAGGACGGCAAGGCCCGCCTCAGCAACGTCATGCTCACCATGCTGCAAAAAATGGAGGTCAACGCCGAGACGTTTGTCGATAGCCTCGGGCCGGTGAGTGAGGTGATTTGATTCATGTACCGATTTTTCATGGTCAAAGTCTTCAATAACCAATTGCGTTCGATGCTGCTCGTCGCGTTGACGATTGGCAGTGCCGTCGCTGCCGACATCGAGATCACCGAGACACTCCAGCTTCCCGAGTGCCACAGCATCGGCTGGGTGCGGGCGAATGCGGGTGTGAAAGGTCAAGGCGCGGGCAATCTCATCCTCGATGAAGCCAAGTGGGGCACGCCGTCGCCGGGACAAATCGTCGAGCAGCATTGGGATTGGAAACTTAGCGACGAGCAATGGGCCGAAGTCGTGAAGCAGAAAAGCGGGGGCAAGCGTGAGGATGTGAAGTTCGACCTGTGGATTCCCGAAGGCATCGGCACCGCACGCGGCATCATCGTCATGTCCGGTCACGGCAGTGGTGAAACGCTCTACAAGCATTCCGAACTGCGCAAAATCGCGCGTGAGCTACATCTGGCGCTGTTCAAATTCGTCGGCAATCCCATGCAGCGCGGCTTCTGGCCACGCAGCCTGCTTTACGAGCGCCTCGCGGCATACGCGGAGAAATCGCAGCACCCTGAACTCGTAAACGCACCGCTGTTTCTCTACGGCCACTCGAACGGTACCGGCTTCTCCGCCATCTTTCCCGCCACGGAAGGCGCACGGGTTTGGGCCTGGGTCTCAATGCGTCCGGGCACCACGTTTCAGGTCTATCAACCCGGTGCCGCGCAGGTGCCCGGCATGATCATCTTTGGCGAGGACGACGGTTTCCTCGCCCGATTTTCCAAAGAAGAGAACATGGCCGTCGTCGAGACCATGCGGAAGAAACATCATGCGCTCTGGCATTACGCCGTCGAGCCGAAGACTGGGCACGGTCCCGGTGAGAAAACCTGGCCGCTCGTCTTCTCCTTCCTGCGTCACAGCTTCGCCGCGCGCGTGCCTGCGGACGCCGATCCCAGCAAAGGCCTGGTGAAGCTGAATGAACTCAACGTTGCAGTTGGATTGCTCGGTCAAAACTGGAATGCCGCAAAGGGCGGCTATCAAATGCTAGCCATCGCTCCCTTTGCCGAATTCAGCGGCGACAAATCCACTGCTTCCTGGCTCCTCAACGCCGCCTATGCCGCCGACTGGCAAACCTTCCAACGCGACGGCCAGCTCGCGAAGTAACCTCTTTCCATCCTCCCCACCATGAAACTCACACTCGCCCTTTTCACTTCCTTCGCCGTCTCCGCCTTGGCGCTTGATCCTCATGTCGAAGCCGTCATCCGCGCAGTTGAAGGCGCGAAGGGAAAGATTGAGAAAACTGAGGATGGGCAGAGCTTGAAGCTCGTCGATCTCGCTGTGCCAAATGCCGGACCGCATGATCATCGCGAGAACGATCCGTATGACGCGGCTTTCTTCGATCATCTCGGCCACATCACCACGCTGGAGTCGCTCAACGTCATCTCTACGAAGGCCAACGACGAATGGATCGCGCCGCTCGGAAAGATCACGAGTCTGAAATCGCTACGCTTCACCAACAACGGCAAGCTCAGTGACGCGGGCATGGAACAACTCGCAGGCTTGAAAAATCTCGAAAACTTCTCCTTCGTTGGCACAGCCATCACGGGCCGTGCTTATGAGAAATGCACCGGCTGGACCAAAGTCACCAAAGTTAGCCATCGCGGCAGCAGCATCGACGACGAGGGCTTGAAGGAACTCTGCGATCATCTGCCAAACCTCGAAAGCATCAGTCTTGCCCATGCGAAGTTCACCGACGTCGGCGCGGTGCATCTGGCGAAGCTCAAAAAGCTCAAGGGACTCGAAATTGGCACGAAAAACGCCACAGCGGCCTGTTTGAAGAATCTCGTCAGCCTCCCGCTCGAATACCTACAACTTGGCGATGGTCTCGACGGCCCGGAAGGCATCGCCGCCATCAAAGCCATCCCAACGCTGAAGCGCGTGACCCTCACCCATTGCGAGCACCTGGATGACGCAGGCTTAAAACTCGCCACCGAACTCACGCAGCTCGAACAACTCGAAATCGGCGGCCTTCCGTTGCCGGACGAGCGTCTGCCGCAGTTGCAGGGCTTCGCTTTTCTCAAGGAACTGAAGCTCATCAATCGCCCCAAAGGCTATCCACCGGAAACGCAGGCGAAGATCAAGGCGCTGCTGCCGAAGGTCGATGTGAAGTTCCAGTGATCTCCCGCAGCCTCTCCATGCGCCTCTTTTGCTCCCTTTTTCTCCTCAGCTTGCCGCTTCACGCGGTCGATCTGACCTTTCCCAAGCTGGGCGATGCCAAACGCATCCCTGGCGAGCTCGTCTGCGTGGATTTTGTTCATCGCAGCGGTCAGTTCCGCACGGAGAAGGGCGAATTGATGGACTTCACCATGCCTCCGTATGCGATCATGAAGCATCGCGGCGCTGAGTCCGACCTGCGCGATGTCCCGCTCGGATCCAATATGGACTTCCTGATGCTGCCAGGCAGCAAACTCCTCACCACCGACGACGGCCAGAAGCCCGATCCCGAACAGCAGAAGAGGTTCCGCGAGTTCACCGAGAAACGCGGCGTGGCCGGCTGGATCACCAAGACGGAGGCGAAGACTGTTACCGTGCAGTTATTCAGCGGCGATCCCGCCTTCTATGAGTCCGCTTTTGGTGAACTGCTGGTTAAGGGCAAGGAAACCAAGCTCTGCGTTGCGAATGACGAGCTGCGCACCTGGAATCCAGGCGTGGACGGTGAACGCGGCTCCATTCTCGACGTGCAAAAGATGCCCACCGACCACTTTGGGAACAGCGGCTACCAGATCATCGTCAGCGTGTCGAACATGCTCGAAGGCTTTCGTCGCGGTCGCGTGGTGCGCATCTTTCTCGCCGGATGGAAGGTGCAGGATCAGTTCTATGGCGAGAGTTTGATGGGCTACGGCTATGGCCGCATGCAGAACCACGAACTCGTCGAAAACGTCGCCAAGGAATACCCCGAGCAATTCCCCTTCCGCACCGATTTTAGCAACGCGCAACTCCCGTGGTATCAGTTCAAGGACGGCGTGAAGCCTCCCGAATTTTCCGAGCACGTCGTCTATGGCGAACTCGTCCAGATGGATGCCGAGACCGATAGCGGAAAGTTTCTCACCGAGAGGACGGGCAAGCCGGTGAACTTCACGTTGGTGAAGAAACACACGCTCAAACACCTCGGTGCCGATCCGCCGTTCAACAAGCTGCCCATCGGCCAGCGCTATCGGTTTCATCTTTATCAGGACGACCAAGGCAGCTTCACCCGCGTCAGCCTTATCAGCGATGACTTCAGCCATCTTAGTGCGAACGCCACCACCGCGCGTATCACCGCCATTCACAGCGACAAACTCCACGCCGCCTGGATGCTTCCGCTGGTGAAGGATTACAACGGCGACATGCAGCGTCCGCAGGACTTTGGCCGCTGTATTCTCGGGGTGAGCGATAAGACCCGTGTGTGGAAAGACGACAAGCAGGTGCATCTCGGCGATCTCAAAACCGATGACGTGATCCTCTTCAACCGTACCGCCGAACTGCCTGGCAAGCTCGCGCAATGCACCGACATCTGGGTCGGTGAGGACACGCACAAGCGGGTGACCGAGGAACGCAAGGCCGCGCTCAAGAAGAAGCCCTGAGGCTGCCGGCAGGAACGACGGGGTGTTTTGATCAAGATTGACCTGCTGGGCCGTTCTGTGGCAGCATCACACTCTTATGAAACGCGTCCTGCTCATCCTGATCCTGCTGGCTTCGAAACTGATCGCTGCGGAGGCCGCTACCTTTGAAGCAGCGTCCACCGCAGGTGAGAAGGTGCGTTTCCCGCAGGACTATAAGGGCAAGGTCGTCATGCTCGACTTCTGGGCGACGTGGTGCGGACCGTGCATCGCCGAAGTACCGAATCTCACGAAAGTTCATGCCGATTTGCAGCCGAAGGGTTTTGAGATTTTGGGCATCAGTCTCGATAGCGAACGCACCCAGGACCGACTTGCGCAATTCACCCAGGACAAGGGCATGACGTGGACACAGATCTGCGACGGCAAGGGTTGGGAGGCGGAGCTGGCGAAGCTGTATGCTGTGCGTGCGATTCCAGCGTGCTTCCTTGTGGACGGCACCACGGGCAAGCTGCTGGCGAAAGGGACGGAACTGCGCGGAGCAGCGCTGCGGCCGACGATTGAGAAGGCGCTGGGCCTGCCGGTGAGCCACACGCCGGTGGTCAAGTCCACCACGCCTGCGGCTGCTCCCTCGCCGCCTGATCCGCTGCTCGCCAAAGCCGCCGAGGCCGTCAAATCAGGCGGTTTCATGAAAAATGAGACGGTGGCCGCGCAGATGAAGCAGCCGAAAGCCGGACGGATCACCCTGCTTCCTCCCGCCACCACCCCCGTCTCCAGCCGCGAGATTGCCAGACTCGCGCGTGAGGGGCATCTCCGTGGTGGATGGTACTACCGCTGCACGAAGTGTGACAAGATGCACCTCAACATCGCCGGCGCTTACGCCATCGCGTCGGACGTGGTGGTCACTGCGAATCATGTGCTTGAACCACCCGCGACGCTGAAAGAAGGCTGGTTCATCTTGGTGAACGAGAGGGATGAGTTCTTCGCCGCCACCGCCGTGTTGGCCGCCGACGCCGCGATGGATGCGGCCCTGCTGCACGTGACAGGCGCTGGTTTGAAACCACTGGCGATGCGCGCCGATGTGGAGCTGGGCGATCGTGCCTTCTGCTACAGTGACCCCCTGAAGCATCGCGGCTACTTCAGCGATGGCATCGTGAACCGCTTCTATTCCCTGAATAATTCAAAAGATCCCGCGCAGCAGCGCATCAACGTGAGCACCGACTGGGCGCAGGGCAGCAGCGGCTCCTGCGTGCTCGACGACTGCGGCAACGTCATCGGCCACGTCGCCCGCATCCAGACCTTCAACAGCAATCCGCCCAACAAGACGACACAGACCCCCGCGGGCACCACACTGGTGCTGCATGAGGCCATCCCCGCACAGGCGCTGATGCATCTCATCCGCCAGACGAATGACGCGGCGAAGTGATCGACGGGAGGGTGAGTATTCCACTCGGCTGTTTTCTCAGGATGCGGTGCTTTAAGCTGAATCGCATCCTGTGCTGTGAATTGTGCAAAACACGGTTAATCCTGCCCCGAATCATGTCCGCCTCATCCCCCATGGCATTGCAGCTCACCTTCCTCGGCACCGGCACTAGTGTCGGCATCCCGGTGATCGGCTGTGATTGCGCTGTGTGCCGCAGCACTGATCCGCATGACCAGCGTCTGCGCTGCTCGGTTTATCTGCGCACGCCGGAGGCCGCATGGGTCGTCGATACGGGGCCGGATTTTCGCATGCAGTGCCTGCGGGAGAACGTCCGGCATCTGGATGCCGCGCTGTTCACGCACCCGCACATGGACCACCTGACTGGTTTCGACGAGCTGCGGCGTTTTACCGTGGATGTGGACCAATACATGCCGATCCACGCCACGCCTGCCTGCATTGCCGTGTTGGAGCGCATGTTCAGCTACGCCTTTGATGGTGAAAATCGCCACCGTGGCTATCTGAAGCCATTGCCGAAACCGATCCATGGGCCGTTTCATCTCGGCGGGACGACCATCACGCCGCTGCCTGTCCAACACGGCAAAGTCGAGACTATCGGCTTTCTATTCGAACGTGGCGGTAAAAAGCTCTGCGCCTACATCCCAGACTGCAAAACGCTGCTGCCGCAGTCGCTTGAGGCGCTGCGCGGGGTTGACACGCTTATCATCGACGCGCTGCGCCACACGCCGCACCCCACGCACATGAACTTTGAGGAATCGCTGGCCGTGCAGCGTGAGATACAGCCGCGGCAGACCTGGTTCACGCACATCCAGTGCGAGATCATGCATGCGGTGGAGGATCCCAAGCTCCCCGCTGGCGTGAACATCGCCTACGACGGCCTGCAACTCGAATGGGCATGAACACGCGACTGTCAGTATGCCTCATGCTAGGGCTGGCATGGTTCAGCGTGCATGCGCATGCTCAGCTCGTCTCGGACTGGGATGCCGCAGCGGAAACTGCGGTTATCTTCAATCCTGATTTTCCCGGTTCTGCCGAGCTGGCGCATTATTACGCCGAACAGAGGCACATCGCGAAGGATCGCGTCATCGGTCTGCGCTGCTCGCAGGAGGACTCGATGTCGCGGCAGGAGTTTGATGCGCAATTGCGCCAGCCTTTGCTCAAGTTGTTCGCGTCCAAAGGTTGGTGGATCACGGCACCACCGCTGCCAGGTAATCCGCTCACCGGCGATGGCATTCGCAAGCCTGCCGCCATCTCTGCCAACGTGCGGGTGCTGGTGGTGATGCGCGGGGTGCCGTTTCAAATCAGGCGTGAGGCGCAAAGCTCCAAACAGTCCGAGGAAGATGAAGCCTGTGTGGATTCCGAGCTCACGGTGCTGGGTCTGAACAGCCCGCCGCTCAAAGGCGGCCTGCGGAACCCCTATTTTGACCAGCCGGTGCGTTTTCCGCACTTCCAGCACTCCACCGGCCTGCTGCTCGTCGGCAGGCTCGACGGTCCTGATGATGCGACGGTGAAACGCATGATCGATGACGCCGGCCATGCGGAGCAAACCGGCCTGCTGGGTCGTGCGGTCATTGATCTGGCGCAAAAAACCGGCACGTATCAGGAGGGCGAGGATTGGCTGAAAAAAAGCGCTGAATCATTCCGCCGGGCCGGCATTCCCGTGTTCATGGACCGGTCGGAAGCCGTGCTGCCCGACTCCTGGCCGCTGCCGGACACCATTCTGTATTTCGGCTGGTACACGGATCACATCGCCGGTGCCTTGGCCACGCCGTCATTCCGGTTCAAGCGCGGTGCCATCGCCTGCCATCTGCATTCGTTCAGCGCCAGCATCATCCGCAGTCATGACAAAGCCTGGGCCGGGCCGCTGCTCTCGCATGGGGCCGCTGTCACCTTTGGCAATGTGTTTGAGCCCTACCTCTCGCTGACCATGCACTTCGATGTGTTCAACCAGCGCCTGCTGGAAGGTTTCACCGTCGGCGAAGCCGCATGGAATGCCACACCCGCGCTGTCCTGGATGAACGTCGTGCTCGGCGATCCGCTCTACCGCCCGTATGGCAAAGGCATCGGTGCGAAGCTCGGGGAAGGGACGGATCGCGATTATGCGCTCTATCAGGGCCTAGCGCTGCGTTTGGCGGGCGAGACCGACGCGCATATCAAAACGGCCATCACCGAACTCGCCGTGAAACGTCAGAGTCCGCGCCTGCTCGAACTCACCGCCCTGCTCTCCGTGCTGCAACAAAAACTCCCCGAGTCCCTCGACCTGCTCGAACACGCCGAGTCCATGACCCGGGACATGGCCGATCTGCTGCGTCTGCGGTTGTATCGCGCCGAAGTCCTCCGCCGTGCCGAGAAAGCCGACGCCGCCCGCAAGCTCCTGCGGCAGATGCTCGAAGACGATGTCTTCAAAAGTCAGCCCGCACGTCCTGCCATCGAAGCCCTCCGCCAGGAGATGGGCGGATGATTTGCTGGCGCAGAAATGTGAGATCGTGCTAAAAGCAGCCGGCCAACGCCCGTTTGTTCGAGGTATTCCATTCGTCCTATCATTATGAAGATCACCACCGCTGCCGTTTTGTTGTCCCTGTGCCTCGCGCTCGCCGCGCAGGCTGAAATCCGCATCTGGAAGGACTCTTCCGGCGTGCATGAGATCAAAGCCGAACTCGTTGGTGTCAAAGGAGGCCAAGTCACGCTGAAACGCGAGGATGGCACCGTTATTGTTTTGCCGCTGGCCAAGCTCAGCAAGGACGATCAGGCGCTGCTCAGTGGTGGTTCGGGCAGCAGTGGTGGTAGTGCCGCCGCCGCAGGCGACTGGCCGCAGTGGCGCGGTCCGAACCGCGATGATGTCTCCACGGAGACCGGCCTGCTCAAAAAATGGCCCGCAGGTGGCCCGAAGCGCGTGTGGGTGAATGAAGACGCCGGCCTGGGCTACTCCGGCTTCGCCGTGGCTGGAGGTAAGCTGTACACGATGGGGCTTTACGACGCGGAGGAGAAGGTCATCTGCCTCGACGCCACCACCGGCAAGAAAGTTTGGGATGCGACCGTCGGCCCCATTTTCAAAAATGGCTGGGGTGATGGGCCGCGCACCACGCCCACCGTGGCAGGCGGCATGGTCTATGCCATCGGCGGCAATGGCGACCTCGTCTGTGTCAACGCGGAGAACGGCAAGACGGTCTGGGAGAAAAGCCTGACGAAGGATCTCGGCGGCAAGGTGCAGGGCTGGGGCTACACCGAATCGCCGCTGGTGGATGGCGAACTCGTCATTGTCACGCCCGGCGGCGGCAAAGGAGCCATCGCGGCGCTGAACGCCAAGACCGGCAAAGTCGAATGGCAGACCAGCGATGTGGACGAAAATGCGCAGTATTCCTCCATCATCCCCATCGATCAGGGCGGTGAGCGCCAGTATGTGCAACTCCTCATGAAAAGCATCCTCGGCGTCTCCACCAAAGGCAAGGTGCTGTGGAAAACCGAGTTCCCCGGCGCAACCGCCGTGATCCCGACACCCATCTTCAAAGACGGCCAGGTCTATGTCGCCGCCGGTTACGGCGTCGGCTGCAAGTCGGTGAAACTCGAGGGCAACAACGTCAGCGAACTTTATTCCAACACCAACATGGTCAATCATCATGGTGGCGTGCTCCTCATTGACGGTCATCTTTACGGCCACTCTGACAAAGGCGGCTGGACCTGCCAGGATTTCAAAACCGGCGAGATCGTGTGGCAGGACAAAGGTATTGGTAAAGGCGCGGTCACTTCCGCTGATGGCATGCTGTATTGCCTCGCTGAAAATGACGGCACCGTGGCCCTCGTCGAGGTCTCGAAGAAGGGCTGGGAGGAAAAAAGCAGCTTCAAACTCGAGGCCACCTCTTCGAACCGCAATCCCAAGGGCAAAATCTGGACCCATCCCGTCGTGGTCGGTGGCAAGCTCTACCTGCGTGACCAGGAGTTCATCTCCTGCTATGATGTGAAAGGCTGATGAACCAGGGTATTAAACACTTCGGAGGCAGGGCCGCGTGGCTCTGCCTCTTTTTTCTGCTCACGCACTGCGGCCCGCCGCGCCGCGTGGAGTGGCGGCTGCTTTCGCCCGAATTTGTCTCCGCCTGGCAAGCCGCTGGCATCACAAACGAAGGCAAGGTGTTGATTAAGGAGGGGGAGATCACGCTGCACCCCGGCCAGCCGATGACCGGCGCACGCTTTGAGGCTTGGCGCTCCGCCGCTCTGCCCGTGACCCACTACACCATCGAGTACGAGGCCATGCGGGTGGAGGGGAATGACTTCTTCGGCACCGTGACCTTTCCCGTGAATGAAGCGCATGTGTCCCTGATCGTTGGCGGCTGGGGCGGCACGCTCGTCGGCATCTCCAGCATCGACGACATGGATGCCAGTGAGAACAACACGCGTGGCAATGGCTATTTCGAGAACAACCGCTGGCATCAGGTGCGCATCGAGGTGCGGGATGACGATCTGCGCGCATGGATTGGCGGTAAGTTGTTCGTCAATGTCAGCATCAAAGGGCATCAACTGGGCCTGCGGAGCGGCGACATCGAGCGTAGCGCCCCCTTTGGCTTCGTCAGCTATGCCACGCAGGCGCGCATTCGCGGCATCGTGGTGCGCAGGCTTTGAAAAAGTGCGGTTGACCTCGGCATGCCACCCGGTACTCTCGCCACTCATGGCTACAGAACATTTTCACAGCGGACAGGTCATTTTTCGTGAGGGCGACAAGTCACATGAGGCGTACTACCTCGTCTCAGGACTTGTGGAAATCATCATCCGCACCGCGAACGGTGCCCGTTCTCTGGCCAAAATCGGGCCGGGCGAGATCTTTGGCGAGATGGGCATGATCATGGACCGCCCGCGTTCTGCCACCGCCGCCGCGCTGGAAAACACCGTGGTCGAAACCATCGCCGACGCAGACTTTGAGCAGCAGATCGTCCAGCGGCCCGACCGTCTGCACACCTACCTAGCCACCCTGTTTGAGCGTATCCGTAAAACCGACCTCCTGCTCACCACCACCACTGACGTCACTGTGCCGCTGATCCCTAAACAACCGCCCCCTGCCAAAGAGCCGGTCTATCGCGTGAAGCTGCGCTCGCACTACGACACCACAGGCATGGAGCGCGATCCGGTGAGCAAGACCATCACCAAGCTACCCTTCCGCATCGGCCGCGCCTACTTCGACACGGCGGTGTCAGCCCTCGCCCGCAACGATCTGGCCCTGGAGGAGGCGGCACCCTACCAGCTCTCCCGCAATCATTGCGAAATCGACTTTGAGCACGGCCAGTTCATCCTGCGCGACCGTGGTAGCAAGCTCGGCTCCTGGGTCAATGGCGAACATGTCGGCGTCGAGGCCGGTTTGATCGCCTGCCCGCTAAAAATCGGCGAAAATCAAATTACCTTCGGCAACGAGGACAGCCCGCACCGCTATTCGATCACGATTGAGGATCTGGGGTGAGCACCCGCTTCACCTCATCCGCCCGGTAGCCGAATCCCGGTCCGCTGAGCGTGCTCAGGTCCACGATGCCGTTGCGGCGTTGAAACAAGCCGGGGTGAATTTCCTGCTCGGGCAGGGACGCGTCGGGGTAGAACTGCATCGCGTTGCACTCCACGCCTTGGATCGTCCCAGCGTGCGCGGCGAGGCGGACGTGCGGGATCATGGCGAGCATCGGATTGGTCAAATCCTGCACCATCAGCGGCATGCCGTGCGCCTTGGCCCAGCAGAGACTCAGCAGCGCGCCAGTCTGCGTTTTGCAGGTTTTCAAGGCGACGCCTGACCAGCCAAGACGGCGGCCGAGACGCACGAACTCCCAATCGTGCGCGCTTTCATCCAGGAACAGCGGCTTGCGGGCGGAAACGCTGCGCACGTCGATCTGATGCGCCTCCAAATCATACGGGAAGGGCTGCTCCACGTACAAGGTGCGCGCAAAGATCTCCGGCTCCTCCGCCAGCAGGCGGCCGAGGATGGCGTTCACATACGCCGGCTCCTTCACCGTGCAGTTGAAGTCCGCGCTGAACCACGTCACGCCACCCGCGAGGCCGATGCGGCCAATGCGCTGCATACGCTCAAAATCCCACTCCGCATCCGTGCCGCGCAGCTTCACCTTGAGACACTTCAGGCCGTCGCGCTTGATCCAGTCTGCCAGCAGCAGCGGATGCTCGTCCTGCGGCTCCGTGCCGGTCAAATCAGCCGCCTCCAGCGCGTCCACCCCACCGACGAGATGCCACACCGGCAGTTGCTTCGGCGCATTCATCACCAGGTAGTCCTGTGGGTAACATCCCGCGAAATCAATGCCGCTGCCTGCCTCCGGCGTGATGAACGCGGACAGATCGCGGTTCATGAACTCCGCGTTGTAGGTCGTGTAGATGTCGCGGTCGTGCAGCACGCCATAGGCATCATGCACCGCGATGTCGAAGGCGCTGAAGGCCACCAGTGAGCCGAGATACGGCATCTCATCACCACCTGCCGCCGCATTAGCTTCTTTCAATGTCGCCGCCAGCGGGCCGTGCATGAAATCCTGGCCGATCTCCATCGGATGGCCGGTGAAGCCGCTCTCCACCAGGCGCGTGGCCAGCAACGTCGAAAAATCGCGCATACGCTGCGCCCGCACCGCCACGCTGACCGAACTCGGCCACACCCATGACACGCTCAGCGGCGTCTCGCCCCAACCCTGCGCGGTTTTGCCGCTGCGGTCGGCCACCGTCACATGCACGCGCAGGCAGACGGTATTCGTCACCGTTTCCGGGCCGAACTTCAGCGGCACCCGCATCGTCACGGGGATGAAACAAACTTCGGCGGCGGTGACGCGGACATCGGTGGGCTTGGTCAAGGACATGGATCAAAGTGAAGCGGGCACCCCAAGCCGCAAAGAATTCGTTGCGACCAGCGCAAGGTTTTTGCTCCACCTGGGATTTGGCCCTGCCTGTAGGCCAAAGGTGATCCGACTCAGAAAACAGACCCGCAGCTCGCTGTCAGATAACCCGCCCACGCCGCTCAATGCCGGCCCTGGCTGCTGCGGTTCTCCGCGATGTTGAGTTCTGATTTCCTCATCGAGCGGCAGACGCTTGGCTCTTATTCTTGCATTCTGCCGCGCCATCGTACACTCGCCCACCTTCCCCTCATCATGCCCGCCGCCACCCCTGAGCAAATCACCGCCTTCATCTTCCGCTGGCAAACCTCCGGCGCTGCCGAGCGCGCAAACTACCAGATGTTCCTCTCCGAACTCTGCGACGTCATCGACGTGCCGCGCCCCGACCCCACCGCCGCCGATACTGCCAGGAACCTCTACGTCTTCGACCGCGCCATCACCCGCGCCCACCCGGACGGCAGCACCACCACGAACTACATCGACCTCTACAAGGCCCGCCATTTCGTCAACGAAACCAAACAGGGCCTCTCCGTTGATGCCACCGCCGACGAACTCGCCGCCAAGCCCGTCGCCACGAAGGCTGGTCACGGCAAGCGAGGCACCCTCGCCTTCGACAAGGCCCTTGAGCGCGCCTACCACCAGGCACGCGGCTACATTACCGCCCTCCCGGCGGAGGAAGGCCGCCCGCCCTTCCTCATCGTCTGCGATGTCGGCCACAGCATCGACCTCTATGCCGAGTTCACCTGCACTGGCGGCCAGTATGAGCGCTTCCCAGATCCCGTCTCCTATCGCATCACCCTGCCAGACCTCCACCGTCCGGAGATCAGAGAGCGCCTGCGCAAAGTCTGGCTCGACCCTCTCTCGCTCGATCCCTCCAAGGTCGCCGCTAAAGTTACCCGCGACATCGCCAGCCGCCTTGCGCTCCTCGCCAAATCCCTCGAAGCCGACGGCCATGATCCCCAGGTCATCGCCGGCTTCCTTCAGCGCAGCCTGTTCACCATGTTTGCCGAGGATGTCGGACTGCTGCCCGAGCATGGTTTCAAGAACCTCCTTGGCCTAGTGAAAGAAAGCCCGCGCGGCTTTCCTGTCCTGATCTCCGCCTTGTGGAAGGAAATGGCTACTGGCACCCATTTCTCGGCGCTCCTGTTCAAAGAGATCGCCCACTTCAATGGTGGGCTCTTTGAGGACACCAGTGCCCTTCCACTCAGTGCGGCTCAGCTCGCCATGCTCACGGATGCTGCCGCCACGGATTGGTCTGGTGTCGAGCCCTCCATCTTCGGGACGCTGCTTGTCCGTGCGCTTGATTCACGGGAGCGGCATAAGCTTGGTGCCGAGTTCACCCCCCGCTCTTACGTCGAGCGCCTCATCCGCCCCACCATCATCGGTCCCCTGCGGGAGCAGTGGGACGCCGTCCGCATCGCCGCCGCCACCCTTCAGGAAGAAGCCGCCCAGCTCGAAATCGAGGCCGCCGAGCTTGACGAAAAAATCAAATCCCTCGGCCTCACCGCCGCAGCCAAGACAGCCGGAGCCGTCGCTGCGAAACTGCTCACCGACGCGAAAAAGAAAGACGCCGAAGCTCTCAAGCTCGTCATCGTCTTTCACCGCCACCTCTGCGGACTCACTGTTCTCGATCCTGCCTGCGGCACTGCCAATTTCCTCTACGTGACGATGGAGCACATGAAGCGCCTGGAGGCGGAGGTCCTGCAACTCATTGCGGCCTTGGGCGGAGACGCTGGTATGGAGATGCAGGGCTTCCGCGTCCGCCCCGAGCACTTCATCGGGCTTGAGATCAATAAACAGGCCGTCGCCATCGGCCAGCTCGTGCTCTGGATCGGCTACTTCCAGTGGCAGCACAAAACCACGGGCAAAGCTGACACGGGCGACCGCCCGTTGCTGCCCAAGGACCGCAGCATCTTTGAGCAAGACGCCGTGCTCGCCTATGACCAGCGCGTCCCCCGCCGTGACTCCACCACCGGGGAGATCCTTACGGTCTGGAATGGACACAGCACCAAACTGCACCCCATCACCGGCAAAGAAGTGCCCGACGAAACCGCCCGCACCGTGCTGTTCGACTACCTCAACCCCCGTCGCGCCGAATGGCCCCAGGCCGACTACATCGTCGGCAATCCGCCCTTCATCGGCGCATCGCGCATGCGTGAGGCCCTTGGCGACGGCTACACCGAAGCCCTCCGCCTGGCATGGAAAGGCGACGTGCCCGAGTCCGCCGACTTTGTCATGTTCTGGTGGCGGAAAGCTGCCGAACTCGTCCGTGATGGCAAAGCCCAGCACTTCGGCTTCATCACCACCAACTCCATCCACCAGACCTTCAACCGCCGCGTCATCGAGCCCTTCCTGGCCGATGCGAAAAAGCCCCTCCATCTCGCCTACGCCATCCCCGATCACCCCTGGATTGACTCGGCCGACGGAGCCGCCGTCCGCATCGCCATGACCGTCGCCGCCACCGGCAAAGCCGAAGGCATCCTTGAAACTGTCATCTCCGAAGAAGGCCGTGAAGACGGCGAAAATGAAGTCTCCCTCTCAACATGCGAGGGCACTCTTGCCGCCAATCTACAAATCGGAGCGAACCTGACATCTAGTCTCTCCCTGAGCGCTAACATGAATCTCGCTAACCATGGAGTCATTCGGGGTGGTGAGGGATTCTTGGTCCCTTCCGAACAACTCAATTCGCTTGGCGGCGGACAACGGAATGACATCGAAAAACATTTGAGGCCGATCCTCAATGGAAGCGATCTCACCTCCAAACCACGAGAAAACTTTGTGATCGATCTATTCGGGCTGTCAGAGGTGGAAGTGCGGGACCGATTTCCAGAAATCTATCAATGGGTTTACACTCACGTTCGACCTGTGCGGCTGGGTAACAAGAGAGCGACGCGGCGGGAGAACTGGTGGCTCTTCAACGAATCGGTTCCCAAGCTCAGGAACATGCTAGAAGGCTTGCCCCGCTTCATTTCAACCAGCGAGACCGCCAAACACAGGATTTTCGTTTTTATCGATGCGGCTGTTCTTCCAGAACACAAGTTGGTGAATATCGCCCATGAAGATGCATTCGTGTTAGGATTGTTGTCGTCATCGGTTCACACCACTTGGGCCTTGAAGGCGGGCTCGTGGCTCGGCGTTGGCAACGACTCTGTTTATGTGAAATCCCGGTGCTTCGAGCCCTTCCCATTCCCCGCCCTCGAAGAAGGCCCGCTCAAGCAGCGCATCCGCGACCTTGGCGAGCGGCTGGATGCGCACCGCAAGCGCCAGCAAGCGCTGCATCCCGACCTCACCCTCACCGGTCTCTACAACGTCCTCGAAAAACTCCGCGCCTTCGCCGTGCGGCCTTCAGCCCGTGATTCCGAGCTCGTAGTTCGGGCTTCAGCCCGTGATCCCGAACCCCCGAACGGGCTAAAGCCCGAACTACCAACACAGAACGGGCTAAAGCCCGAACTACCAACGCTGACAGCCAAGGACCGCGAGACGCACGACCACGGCCTCGTCTCCCTCCTCAAGCAGCTCCACGACGATCTCGACGCCGCCGTCCTCGAAGCCTACGGCTGGACCGACCTCGCCGGCCCCGCCCCGCTGGCCGACCGCCTGGCAGAACCGAACGCCCACGCCGAAGCCCTCCAGCAGGAACTCCTCACCCGCCTCGTCGCCCTGAACCACGAGCGTGCGGCGGAGGAAAAGCGCGGCCACATCCGCTACCTCCGCCCCGATTACCAAGCCCCCGGTGCCGCCCCCACCGCCCAGCAGGCCGAAATCGGCCTCCCCACCGATAGCGACGACGACACCGCCGCGCCAGCCGCCGCCACCACGCTCGACTGGCCCACCGAGCTACCCGCCCAAGTCGCCGCCCTGCGCAAACTCCTGCCCACCCACGGCCCCGACGCCGAACGCCTCGCCGCCTGCTTTGGCCGGAAGAACAAAAAGCGCAGCGATCAAATCACCGCCATCCTCACCACCCTCCGCGCCCTCGGCCACCTCCCGTAGCCACGCCTTCCGGCTCCCTCGCCCCGGCGGTGCAGGTGGCAATCTCCAAGGACGCCCTTCCGGGGAGAGGGTTGGGGTGAGGGGGAATCGCGCTGGGTCGATTCGCGCCAAAGCCCACCCCTCACCTCACCTCTCCTCTCCCCTGATGCAGCGGCAGATGTCAGCGACACTTGGCACCGGGGAGAGGGATCAGAATCCGCGCCCTCGATCACTTTCCGTAGCCGCAGACAACCGTCCGGCACACCCGCCTTTTGCCCACTCGTTGTTGCCACAGAGGAGCAGAGAGGCAGAGGGCGCAGAGAAGGGATGACAAAAACTTTGCCACCTCTGCTCCTCTGCCCTTCTGCGGCAAACCGAGCGTCCCGGTGCCTCGAAGAGCGGGAAAAACTGCCAGGCATCTGCCAGGCATCTGCCAGGCATGATGACCTCTGGCCGATGAAAGTTCATTTGCTACTTCAGTTTCAGCGACGCCTGTGGCGGTTCCGTGGCGGAATGGGCGCATGAATTTCCGCGCGGTCCTCCGCCTCAGCCTGCCTGTGGCGCGGTTTTTTGGGCGGATTATGCCGCAAAAAACGCTTCTGGGGCGGGAGTGCTCGTTCCGGGGTTCCCCGGATTCATTACCCACCGGGGTACTTCGTTCCGGGGTTCCCCAAAACCTTGCCGGGGTTCCTCGGATGCATTCTGGGCTTCCCCAGATTCGTTCTGGGCTTCCTCAGAATGGTTCCCGGCTTCCGCGGAATGAGGTACCCCCTGGGGTACCTCATTCTGGGGTTCCCCGGTTTCAATCCGGGGTTCCCGGGAATGGTTCTGGGGTTCCGCGGAATCGTTTGCGGCTTCCCCAGATCGAATCCTAGCTTCCTGGGATTCATGTACCCCCTTCCAGGGATCATTCCGGGGAACCCCAGAACCACCGCTCCCGGACCCGGAACGGTGCTGCGGCGGGAGCCAGCTGCCCTTTCCCATCCAACGAAAAGATGCCTGAGGTGCGCGGCTCCCTCCAGGGCTGGTTTCATTGGCCTGGAAAGCAGTTCCGCTGCTGGCCTTCGTCAAGGCACCGTTTAGCGTTGCTGCGGTGGCCGGCCGCTATGCACTGGTTCCAGAACCACGGGTGCATGTCTGCGGGAGGTCTTCTGCGCGTTTCAATGGCAGCTCGGCATGCCTGCAAAGAAAACCTTGTTTCAGGCGGGATGGTCCGCTTCAATCCAGCGCATGCGCATTTGGGATCTGCATTGTCATCTGTCCGGCGTCGCCGGGCTCACGCCGGAGGAACGCCTCAAAGCGCTGCTGGTTTATGCGGACCGCATGGGCATCGAGCGGCTGTGCGTGTACATGGGCCTGAAGTGGTCGCAGGACCCGTCGCCGCCCGATCTGGTGCAGCAAAACAACGAGGTGCTGCGGGCGCTCGCGGCTTTTCCTGAGCGTGCGTTCGGTTTCGTCTATCTGAGTGCGAAACACCCTGCGGAGAGCCTCGTCGAACTGGAACGCTGCGTCGCCAACGGGCCGATGGTGGGCGTGAAGCTGTGGGTGGCGGAAAAATGCAGCGTGGCGGCGATTGATGCGATCATTCGGCGGGCGGCGGCGTTGAAGGCGGTGATTTTTCAGCACACTTGGTTCAAAACGAACGGCAACTACCCCGGCGAGTCCACACCGGATGATCTGGTGACACTGGCAAAGCGATTCCCCGAGGTGCCGATCATCTGCGGCCACACCGGCGGCACCTGGGAGCTGGGCATCCGCGCGATTCGCGCGCAAACCAATCTGTATGCCGATCTCGCGGGTTCTGAGCCGACGGCGGGCATCACCGAGATGGCCGTGCGTGAGCTGGGTGCCTCACGCGTGATCTATGGCAGCGACAGCGGTGGCCGCAGCTTTGCCAGCCAGCTCGCGAAGGTGCATGGCGCGCAGATCAGCGACGCCGACAAACAAAAAATCTTCTGCGACAACCTGCGCAGCTTGTTGTTGCCGATTTTGCGGGCCAAGGGCATCGAGGCGTGACGGCGCAGCCGTGATAAGGTGGCCGTCATCGCTCCGCGTGACGTGCTGTGGGTGTGGTCGCGACGAATGATGCCAGCAGAACTTTGAGCGACCACCGTGCTGGCGAACGCGCCAAGCTCAACACGCGGAGGGATGATGGCTACTTTCCAGGCGGCTCAGTGTTTCTTTTTGCCGAAGCCGAACAGGCGCTTGAGGAAGCCGCCGCTTTCTTTGGGTTCGGCGGCATCGCCACTCGGTGCTTGCGGACCAGCAAGACGGCGAATGCCGGAGTCCTTTTTGTCCACCACCGCTTGCTTCTCCAGGACAGGAGCGGGTTTGCCGCCCCACCAGGCGGGGGAGAGCTGGGCCACGGTCTGCCAGGCTTCGAGTCCGGCATGCCAGACGAGCGAATCCATGGCGAGTTTCTTCGCCCGGACCAGTTCGGTCATGGCCTGCTCGTCCAGCGGACCTTCAGCGGCTCCGGCGTTGTTGATGTACCAGTTCATCGGCAGCGCCAAGGCTATCACGCGGCGGTCATGACGCAAGGCATGAGGAAATGCTTTCCTGCGGCGGGTGAATCGGGCATGCTGGCGGCATGAACCGTCGTTCCTTCATGGTCCGTTCCAGCGCCACTCTCGCGGCGGCGTCACTGCCTGCGGCGGAGGTGATGAATCTGACCGACTGCCATGTGTATCTGGGCCAGCACCCGTTTCGCGACCTCCAGGATGGCAAAACGGTGGAACGACTGCTCAAAAACGGCGTCACCGCAGCCTGGGCGGGTGCGTTTGAAGGACTGCTGCGGCGTGATGTGGCGGCGGTGAATCGTGAGCTGGCTCAGCGCTGCCAAAACTCGTTCTTGCGGCCCTGTGGCACGATCAATCTCACTTTGCCGGATTGGCAGGACGATGTGAAACGCTGCGTCGAGGTGCATGGCATGCGCATCCTGCGCCTGCATCCGAACTACCACGGCTACACGCTGGCAACACCGGCGTTTCGTGAGCTGCTGGCTCTGGCGGCCAACCACAAGTTGCTGGTGCAGCTCGTGGCGCAGATGGAGGACGAACGCACGCAGCACCCGCAGGTGCGCGTGGCACCAGTGGATATCCAACCGCTGTCTGCGATCATGCGCGAGCTGACAGACGCCCGTGTGATGGTGCTGAACGCGAACGCGGCGATGGTGCTGCGTCATTTGCAGGACTGCCCGAACGTGTGGCTCGACTTCGCGATGATCGAGGGCGTGGGCGGCGTCGAAACACTGCTGAAAACCTGGCCGCAGGAGCGGCTGGTGTTTGGCTCCTTCGCGCCGGAGTTCTACTGGGAATCCGCTCGGTTGAAAATGCAGGAATCGGCGCTTACCGACGAGCAAATGCAGGCGATTCAATCACACAACTCGGCTGCTCTGCTAGTTTGAGATTTCACACCTTCGCCACTGCCGGACGCAACGGCTGCGCTTGAGCGAACGGACGCGAGAGTTTCAATTCGGCGGTGCGTGAAGCGATGGTGGTGGATTCACCGGGAATGCGGGCGGTTGGACCGATGCCCATCGCTGCCAAGGTGTGCTCGGCCTGGATGACGCTGCCGTTCCAGGAGGTGACGACGGGATAGACCTGCGCGGTGTTGGCGAGATAGACCGTGCCTTTGACCAGCTCCTCCGGCGGGCGGAGTTGCATCTGGCCGAGTTTGTAGATCGGCTCCACAAACGGGGCGCGGAAGATGTTGGCGCATTCGATGTCGCTGTCTTGAAGCTGCGGGAAAAGCTTTTGCAGCGCGGGAATCCAGTAGGCGCGGATGCAGTCGTCGCTGGCGGCGAAGCGCTCGTCGCCGCGATGCAGGTACTTGGTGAGATAGACGACGTGGCGCAGGCCACGGTCGGCGGTGTCGGTGAGGGTGGAGGTTTCGACGACGCCGTCGAAGGGATGCTCGCTCTCCGGTGTGGCGACCCAGTAGTGCGTGGTGAGCGACTTTTTGAGGAACAGCAGGCAGTTGATGACGCCTTGGTAATCGGTGCTGGTGTCGAGTTGTGGCATCTCGCGGCGTATGACGGGGCCGAGGAGTTTTTCCACCTGCGGCGTGGGCAGTGTCATGACGAGCTGATCGAAGGTCTCGCTACCCGCGGCGGTGGTGACGGTGGTGCGGCCTGCTGCGTCGAGATCAACACCCTGCACGGCGGTGTTGAGCCGAATCTCCGCGCCAAGCTTCCGCAGCACGCGGGCGAAGGTGTCGGTGATGTGTTTGTAGCCGCCGTTGATGTAGCCTTTGCGCTCGCCTGTGGATTCGCCCTTCTCGCGGTTGAAGCGTGTCCAAAACCACAGCGCGGGCACGTCGTGGTAGCGGTCGCCGAATTTTGCCTCCAGCATGGGCTGCCAGAATTTCGCGAAGGCGCGTGCGCCACTGAGCCGCGTGAGCCATTTCACGGTGGTGACGTTGTCCAGCCCCCTTGCGGAGGCGAGACGGCCATACAAACCAGTGATGCCGACGCGAATGCGGTCGATGAAGCGCAGCGGCGCGAACTTCAGCAGGTCGAGGGCGGTGTTGAGTGGGAAAAAGCGGCCCTGATGCGCATACGCGAAGGTGGTGGGCTTCCAGTACACCTCGTCGCGAATGCCCAGAGTCTCCAGCACGCGCAGCAGCGGCCCGTCGCTGGGCAGCATGCAGTGGTAGAATTTTTCAAAGGTGCGCCCGTCATGCTCAAAGAACGTGCCGAGGCCGCCAAGTTGCGCCGAGCCTTCGATCAACGTGACCCGATGCCCCTCCTGCGCGAGACGCAGCGCACAGGTGAGGCCGGAGATGCCGCCGCCAAGCACGGCGATGGATTTGGAGGGAGCAGGCATGACGGGAGCTGGTGGAGATTAAGCGCGGCCGCGCACCTGGGAGCGGAGTTCGTGCAATGATGGTTCCTCGGCCTGCGGCAGCACGTCTTTGGCCCAGTAGCGGCCGATGACGGTGAAGTAGCGGCGGATGGTGCGCATGATGCGCATCTTGCTGACACCGACCTTGAGGTCGTAGCGCAGCGTGTAGGGAATCTCGATGGCGCGGGCACCGACCCAGCGCAGGCTGAGCAACAGTTCGAGCATGCAAGCGAAGCTGGATTCTTCGAGGAACTTGGGGCCGGTTTTTTTGATGAGACGGCCGAGCGTGAGGCTGCGGTAGGCACGGAAGCCGGTGGAGTAGTCGCGCACGTTGCGGTAGGGCAGCAAGGTCTTCATCATGGCGAAGCAGCCCCAGCTCAGCACCTGGCGGAAGAAGGGCACGCCCTGCACCACGCTGCCAGCCTGGAAGCGGGAGGCGATGACGACATCGGCGTCGCCCTGCTCGATGATCTTCACCATGTCTTGGATATAGATGGGGTTGTGCGTGTTGTCGGCGTCCATGACCACGACAGCATCGCCAATGAGCCAGCCTTCACGCAGGCCGGTCTGGATGCCTTCTCCCAGCCCCTTGTTCACTTCATGCTTCACCAGTTTCAGCGGCATCGTTTTGGCATACTCCAGTGCGATCTCAGCGGTGCGATCCTGCGAGCCGTCATCGACGACCACGACGGTGTACTTGAACGGCATGGTGCTGACCGTGCTGCGGATGTTCTCCAGCAGGGTGGGCAGGTCTTTCTCCTCGTTGTAGGCGGGGAGTACGATGGCGACTTCGTTGATCTGGGTCGGTGTTTTCATGGTGATGTTGGAGTTATGCGGGCTGAGTGGAAAGGCGGGGCTGGGTGCTGTGCATGGCGGCAAAAGCTTCAGCGTGCTCGCTCATTGTGCCGGCCTGCCAGTGCTGCTGTAGGCTGCGCACCGCGTGCTCGACGAGGGCGATTTTTTGCTGCGCGGGCAGCTTCATGCCGGGGAAGAAGCGCAGTTCCGGCACGTCCTGCACATCGAGGAAATCAGTGGGATGCAGCAGCAGCGATGGCGCGACACCACGCACGCGACAGAGCGTGACAGCGCTGTTCCAGTAGAGTTTGGCCAGCAGCTCCGACTTCTGCGCGAGGAACATCAAATAGGTCGTGTGAACCGGCAACCGCAGCAGCGGCATCGTCGTCACCGGCAGTTCGATGAGACCGTTCGACCACGCAAAGGGACTCAGCGTACCGAAGGCATCGCTGAATTTGCCGTACAAGCCGCCACGTTGTTTTTTCTCCTCAGCGGAGAGTTTCGAGTTCAGAAAAAAGAACAGCCGCGCCACCGGGCCGAGCGCACTCGGAAAAATCGAGGCATCATAGTCGTAACCGCGTTCAGTGAGCACCTCACGCACCAGCGGCGAGGTGCTAAAACCGGGACCGCGAAAGCCGCGCGTGGTTTTGCCAGTGACAGCGGCGATGGCGTTTTCCGCGCCGCCGATTTCCGCATGAAGCTGCTCACGGCTGTAGAGGTGCAGCCAAGGCTCGTGCATGAACGAATGATTGGCGATCTCATGCCCGGCCTCGGCGATTTTTTTCAAGGCAGCGCGGTTCGACTCAATCGTGGCGTCCTGCCCGACGATGAAAAACGTGATGCGCTGGCCGCAGCGGTTCAGCATGTCGAGGATGCGCGGCACGACCAGATCCAGATAGCTCGGAAAACTCTCCCAACCCGAAACGCCCTGCGTTTTCAGGTAGCTCCAGAGATTGTCGAGATCGAGCGAGATGCTGGCGGCGTGTTTCATGAGCAGCGGGGAAGAGCAGGGGGCTTCAGGCCGCGAGACGCATCGGCTCGATGGCAGTGTTCGTCGTTTTGGCACCGAACAGCAGGTCGCAGATGCGTTCCGCCGTGTGGCCGTCGCCAAAGACATCGCGGGAGCGGCTGGCATTGGCGTGCCAGACTTCGTCGATCAAGGCCATGCGCAGCATTTCGCGCAAACGCTCAGGGGATTCGCCGACGAGACGCGCGACACCGCATTCCACCGCTTCGGGACGCTCTGTATTTTCGCGCAGCACGATCATCGGCTTGCCTAGCGCCGTGGCTTCCTCCTGGATGCCGCCGGAGTCGGAGACGATCATCCACGCGCTGGACAGCAGATGCACAAAGTCGCAGTAGCCCATCGGATCGGTCAGGTGGATGCGCGGATGCTGATCCAGCTCGGCGGCCACAGCGGCACGCACGTTTGGATTCGGATGCACCGGGAAAATCATGCACAGGTCCGGCTCGCTCTCGATGAACTCGCGCAGCATGCGCAGGTGCTGGCTCATGGTTTCGCCAAAATTCTCACGCCGATGCGTGGTCACGAGCACCAGGCGCTTCCCAGCCGCCCACTGCTGCATCAGCGCCACCGTCTTGCCGGGACGCCGAGTCGCCAACGTCTGCCGCAGCGCATCCACGACGGTGTTGCCCACCAAGTGGATCGACTCCGCAGGCACTCCCTCATCCACCAGCTTGCGCCGGTTGCGCTCCGTCGCGGCGAAGTGATACGCGGCCACCTGGCCGACGAGGCGGCGGTACATTTCCTCTGGGAAGGGACTCTGCGGATTGCCAGAGCGCAGCCCGGCCTCCAAATGCCCCACCGGAATGCCACGATTGAAAGCGGCCAGCGATCCCATGACCGCCGAGGCCGTGTCTCCCTGCACCAGCACCAGATCTGGCTTTTCAGCCTCCATCACCGGGTCTAGTCGGGCTAGCAGACGACTGCCGAGTACGCTCAGACTTTGACCGGCCTGCATCGCCTCCAGATTGTGCTGCGCGCGGATGCCAAACAGCTCAAACAGCGGCTCCAGCAAGTCCGTGTGCTGTCCCGTGTTCACTGACACCAGATTCACGCCGCGCTTTTCCAGCGCCTGGATCATCGGTGCAAATTTGATCAGTTCTGGACGGGTTCCGAAGCAGATGAGAACCTTGGAGGGCTTGAAGACGCAATTTGGAACCAATTTCATAATTAAAATGATAAATATATATTTATCATAGGTAGGGATATATTATGAAAATTATCTTTTTTGCGCTTACATCATATCAAGGCGATCATTTTTGAGAATGACCGCCTCACTGGTGTATCCTGTCGGCCTCCCTCCTCACTTCAATTCCAGCCGCAAATGGCACGACAGTACTGCCGCGACGCCGAGACCGAGCCAGGGCCAGATGACCACGGTGTAGCGTGGCAGGCCGGGCAGCAGACTGGTGCCGCCGAGGTAGATGAACGTCACCCCAAACAGCAGCACGATTTCCAGCGGGAAAGTGCGCCAGTGTTTCAAACCGATGCCGCAGGCCACCAGAATGAGGAGCAAAATGGGTGCGTTCACACCGACCAGCACCAGCATGATCAACTCCTCGTGTTGATACGAGCGCGGAAAGCCGAAGATGAGGCGGCCCCAGTTGCTCAGCCAGTTTTTGAGCACGTCTTTCGGATTGGCGCGGATGTTTTCAAATGCCTGCTTCTTCAGCGCGGCCTCGCGCTCCTTCACCGGAAGATAATAGTTCGCCCGGTAGAAGTCGCGGTGGCCGTTGGCGACGAGTTCCGGCTTGTTCTGCGCATCTTCCTCGGAGAACCAGTGACCGTTCTCTCCCTCATGCGTGCTGGTGGCCCAGTAGAGCAACTCGCCGCCGTTGGTGGACCAGCAGAGCGTGTCGCCGGTTTTCGATTTCGTGTAAGCGAGCCACGGCACCACATCGCAAACGCCAGCGCTATGACCGTCAGCGCCCGCAGCAGCCTGCCGCGCTGGCTTTTCCACACCACGAGAGCGATCAGCAGGAAGGCGGTGGCGGCCATGAGGACATTGCCAAAGAAGACGCGCGTCAAAATCAACCAGCCAAACGCGAACGCGGCGGCCAACACCGCGCCCCAGTGCATTTTTCCTGCGCGTAATGCCGCCGTGAAGGCCCAGGCGAAGCCAGCGATGCAGCAGACGGACAATGCCTCTGTCATCAAATAGGGCGCTGTTCGCACGAGGCTGGGATGCAGCACCGTGACCAGCGCCACCGCCAGCGCCGTCCGGCATACGGCAGCACCGCCCGGAAGGTGAACCACCCTGCCAGCGCCATGAAGACGGCATTGAACATGCGCAGGCCCATCAGCGGCAGCTTCAGCATGATCAGCGGCGCGAGCACCAGCGGGTAGCCGGGACCGTTGATGAGATCGGGCTTCTCAGGCGTGGTGTAGGTGCCGTGCGTCAGGTTGTTTGCGAACCAGAAGTAGCGCCCCTCGTCCCAGATCTTGTCCGGCGTGTGGGAGAGCAGGGTGACAACGATGTACAGCAGTAAAGTACCGCCCAGCAGGAGAAATTCGAGGCGTTTGGTGGAGGATTCCGCTTCAGACATCCGGTACGGTCCGCCCTGCGGGTGTGTTTTGTCAAAGTGCAATCCACTCGGAGGCGAACTGCTCCTTGCGCAAATCCGCTCAGAGGCCATGAATCCAACTCACTTATCCCCACCACCGACCATGATCAAACTCACCGGCATCGCAGACGAAGCAGGCGCATCTTTGGATGTGCAAATCCAGGCCCACCAGGAACTCGGCTGGGACAGCATCGAATCACGCGGCGTGGAGATCGACGGTGTGAAGGGCAACCTGCATGAGATCCCTGACGCGGTGTTCGACCAGGTCGTCGCCCGTCTGGCCGAGAAAAACATGCAGATCAGCGGCTTCGGCTCGCTCATCGGCAACTGGGCCAAAAAAATCACCGACGACTTCAGCATCACCGAAGCCGAGATCAGCCGCGCCATCCCGCGCATGCAGCGCCTGGGTGCCAAACTCATCCGCGTGATGAGCTATGCCGTGTGCAAGGACGAGGGCGGCAAAGATTTGGAGGAGCAGTTTGCCCCCGAGCGCATCAAGCGCATGAACGAGGTAAACAAACGCTTCGCCGACGCAGGGCTGACGGTCGTTCACGAAAACTGCATGAACTGGGGCGGTATGAGTCCGAACTATGTGAAGCGCATGGCCGAAGCCGTGCCCGGCATGAAGTGGGTCTTTGACACCGGCAATCCCGTCTTCATCGACGACCGTGACAAACCCGGCCACAAGCAGGACTCCTGGGAGATGTATCAGGCCGTGAAGCCCTTCATGGCCCACGTCCATGTCAAAGACGGCATCTGGGACACGGCAAAAAACGACGCCACCTACACCTTTCCCGGCGAGGGCGAAGGCCAGACCGAGCGCATCATGAAGGACCTCGTGGACACCGGCTACGCAGGCTTCATCAGCATCGAGCCCCATGTCGCCGTCGTCTTCCACGGTGCGGGTGCCGCTGACGAACTCTCTCCTGAACAGAAGGCCAAGGAGCAGTACGACAGCTACATCAAGTATGGCCGCATGCTGGAAGCCATGTTGAAGCGTCTCGGCGCGAAGCTAGGCTGAGGGAGCACGAGTATTCTACTCGTCTAATCTTCCGGGCGCGTCTTGCCACCCGCAGCTCAAAATCGAATAGTGCATGACTCGTCGGTCACGCTCAGGCCACCAAGTGGCGAGTCGTCTTCGACACTCTCGCGCGCCGTTCACACGCCCAGCACCCCGCCGCCGCCGACCAAAAACATCTCCCAGTCCCGCACCTTGTGGTGGTTTTTGATGAGATGCGTCACGGGAATCTCGCGTGGCACAAAGGGGCGGCGCATGAGCTTTAAACCGGCCTCCTCGGGCAGCTTGTTGCCCTTGCGGCTGTTGATCTTGCGGTCTGCCAGCACGCAGTTCTCCCAAGTGCTACCACCGCCGCGCGACACGGGCACGATGTGGTCGATGTTGCCCTCATGCGGGTGCAGCTTGCGGCCAGTGTACTGGCACACGCCGCCATCGCGCTCCCAGATCGACTTCGCGCAGAATTTTGGTCGGCGTTTCGGCACCTTGTCAAAGCGGGCCAGCACCAGCACTGCCGGCACCCGCACCGGGCCATGCACCGTGCCGATGCGGTTGTCGCCCTCGCGCACCTCCAGCTTCAGCCAGTCCTCCCAGGTCACGGGCCGCATGTCGCCGGCCTCATGAATATCCAGCGCGGTGGCATTGCCCGCCGCCATCATGCTGAAGGCGTCCATGGGCGTTTTCGAGTCGATGGCCTGCCAGTGCCGATTCAGCACTAGGACGGTCGTTTTGGTCAACATTTCATTCATGCGCAGCTCCTAAGTTGGGACTTTCGGCACGAAGGAATTCACACGGTCAGTGATCGTTCCTTGATGTTGGAGGGTTATGCTGGCGAGTCTTCGCCATTTGCCAAGTGGCAAGATTGTTTCCGTGGCGCGGTCAAATGCCGCCGGGTGGCCTCGGCGGCACGGGTCATTTCAGCAGAAACATCTCCCAGTCCCGCACCTGATGCGTGTTGCGGATCAGGTGCGTCATCGGCATCTCGCGTGGCACGGTGGGACGTCGCAGGAGCTTCAAACCGGCTTCTTCAGGCAGTTTGGAGCCTTAGCGGCTGTTCACGCGCTTGTCGGCCAGCACGCAGTTATCCCACGACGTTGGGCCGCCGCGAGACAGTGGCACGACGTGGTCGATGTTGCCTTCGTGTGGGCGCAGCTTGCGGCCCGTGTATTGGCACAGGCCACCATCGCGTTCCCAGATGCCGCGCACACCGAACTTGGGCCGCTTCTTCGGCACCTTGTCGAATCGCGCGAGCACGAGCACTGAAGGCACACGCACCGGCCCGTTCACAGTACCGATGGCGTTGTCATCTTCGCGAACGGGCAGCGTCAGCCACTCCGTCCATGTCACGGGTCGAATGTGGCCGCCCGTTTCGATATCGAGCGCTGTGGCCGCGCCGGTCGCGATTATGCCAAAGGTCTCCATCGGCTTTTTCACGGCGATAGCCTGCCAGTTGCGGTTGAGCACCAGGACGGTGGATTTGGTGAGGATGTCATTCATCTCGTCTGAGTCATTCTGAATTGACCACGGAATACACGGAAACCCAGGCCGACTTGGCTTCTTGGTCATTCCATGATTCTTTTCCGTGTATTCTGTGTATTCCGTGGTTGTTGATCTGGACTCTCAATCTTCCGCCGGTCCCGCCGGACACATCTTGACGATGCGCGGACGAAACTCGCCTAGCACCTCCACAAGATCGGTTTGCGCGGCCATGACTGCGTGGATGTCTTTGTAAACACCCGGCACTTCATCAAGGCCCGCGCTGAGCAGCTCGACACCAGCGGCGGCGAGCTGCTTCTTCACGTTGCCCCAGGCGAAACTCTGTAGCGCCTTGCTGCGACTCATCACACGGCCGGCACCGTGTGAGGCGCTGTTGAGCGACTCCGCCTTGCCTTTGCCACGCACCACGAAGCCGGGCGTCGCCATTGAGCCGGGGATCACCCCGAGCACTCCGGCACCCGCAGGCGTCGCGCCTTTGCGATGCACGATGGCTTCGCGCGATTCGCCGTTCACGACATGCGTCTCCTTCCACGCGAAGTTGTGATGGTTCTCGATGTCGAGCATGACATGAGTGCCGACCTTCTTCGCGATGTGTTTGTGAATGAGCGCATGATTCGCCGCCGCGTAGCGACCCATGAGGTTCATGGCGGCCCAGTATTCCTGGCCCGCTTCTTCCTCAAAGGTCAGCCACGCGAGGTGCTTCATCTCGTTCGGCAAATCGTAGCGTCGATCCATGGCGATGCGGCTGTAGTGCTGGCACACTTGGGCACCCGCACCACGCGAACCGCTGTGCGAGAGGAGCGCGATGTATTCGCCCGGCTTGATGTCAAAACCGGACTCCTTCAGTGCGACGCACTCATCCGCCGACACGGTGAACGAGCCAAACTCCACGAAATGGGTGCATCGCCGGAATGATGTTTTATTGTAAATATAACTGTACCCCTTAAATAGGCTGGGTATAGAGTGCGGATG
>Ga0209284_10001046_pt1 | contig 43977 bp, 26 predicted proteins | sample FRY03_FD_187211 | JGI IMG/M metagenome (GOLD analysis project Ga0209284, IMG submission 187211) | Freshwater microbial communities from Lake Fryxell liftoff mats and glacier meltwater in Antarctica - FRY-03 (SPAdes) (version 2) | ecosystem: Environmental > Aquatic > Freshwater > Ice > Glacier... | reverse complement strand
CCGTTCTGTGAGGTCAATGCTACGTTCCATCCAACCGCCGATCTTCAACAACCCGGCTTCGAGCGGCAGATAAAATCCATGGAACCTCTCGACCAAACGGCGGTACGCGTCGAGCGTCAGTGTTTCATTTGTAAGATCAAGAGCCGCCTCGATCGCGTCATGCTGAGGACGTGTTTCAGCCCTGAGTCGGGTAAGGACCGGATTTGACGCGGTGACAGAATTTGATGCGAAGACAGACTCACCATCCATCCGGCAGCCTCCGCTCGATCCTAATGCAGGCTGCCTCTGGTTGACTCTTCTCAGTCACATCATCAAGGAGGTCTTCAAGATCGAAATCGACAGAACGGACGTCTTGAGCCAGTTCTTTCGCGGTTGCGTCCAGGCCAAGGAATGTGCCTGGCGCATTGTGCTGCATGGCAACGTCAACAAGGAGCTCGAACCTCCGGAAAGTTTCGTCGCAGCCAGCGCCGCCGCGAGCGAGCGCGGCCCTTCTAAATGTCAAACCACCGCGTTCGATCTCGTTCAGCCCCTGAATGCCGGTTGGACATTTCAGCAAGCTTGCCGGAATCGCCGATGGAACCATCGCTTTCCGTTTCGTGACGGTCCTGGTCAACGGACAATCCTTCCTTCTCAGTTATGACACCGCCTCGCCGAAAATCAGCGAGACCAGGAACGCACCACTTTTGCTGAAAGCGGACGACACGTTCAGGTTTTGTGGTCCCTGCAATTGCTCTGCAGGAACCCTTTTTGCATCGGGAATGCAGTGAGCGCATGGCGCAAAAAAACGACGTGGGGGCAAACCAGAAAAAGGTATGCACCCACGTCGGCTTATTTCCTGCCTGGCCGCCCATTAAAACCGGGTTGCCCTGCGTTTAACCATCCGACTGCAAACGTGCAGCCTAAGGCTTTCGGCAGCGAATGACAACGTGACGTGACGTCTAAACGTATAGAAACACCGGCTGCGTTGAGAATAACCAACAACAAAGATGAATTAGGGAGGAAATATTCCGACCCAGCCCAGGCAGAGTATTTTGATATTGCCGCGGAGATTCGCGGTTCTGCGCGAAATTAAGTGCGCGACAAAGAAATGGCGGACTCCGGGGGCGTAGATCCAATTGCGTGGTGTTCAAGTACTGCGATTCGCGTCCAACATGCCTCGGCAAGTGAGCCTTGGCAACGCCCCAGGTTTCTTCGATTGGCAAGACTATGGGAGGCAGGACTATGAATCGCAGTATTGAACAGACGATTGCGGAGGCAGCAGATCACGGGAAAGTACGTGTTCATAGTGTTATGCGTTGGATTGTGTTGTGCATGCCTGATTCGGTTTTTGCCACCGATATGCGTTTTTGTTTGTGGCTGCATTTGGATTACTGTGGCGAATTGCACAGGGTTGAACGATACTTGTATCCATTTTAGCGAAAGTGTTCTACGATTGCGGACAGCCGATGAATTCAAGAAAGGCGTGTTGTTTATTTCGAACAGCATCGGGGGAGTTTTTCGTTATTGATCTCTGTGAGATCGCACTGGACTGTTGAATGTTGCTGAAGATCGATTTCGAAATCTCCTTTACGTTCGCCGAAACGACTCCGGTTGTGCTGGTGACTTTTCTGCATCCATCACGCGATGCCACCGTGCGGAGTCCGGAACAGTTTTCAATTCAGCCGCAAGTTCCAGTCTCACGATTCATGGATGGTTTCGGCAATCGATGCGGACGCGCCGTAGTGCCTGCCGGAATGGTTGTGTTCCGCAATAATGCAGTCGTCGAAGACTCTGGGCTTCCCGATCTTCAAGTCCCGAATGCGCCGCAGTCCGCTGTTCAGGATCTTCCGGATTCGCTGCTGCAGTTTTTGCTTCCCAGCCGATATTGCGAAGTTGACAGTGAGCTAAAAGAACTCGCATGGTCGCAGTTTAAGGGCACCTCGCCGGGATGGCCGCGCGTCCAGGCTGTCTGTGATTTTGTCCACAGGCATATCCGCTTCGATTATCAGCAGGCTCGTCCAACTCGAACAGCATTGGAAGCCTATCGAGAGCGTGTGGGAGTGTGCCGTGATTACATGCACCTGGCGATCACGCTCTGTCGTTGTCTGAATATTCCGGCTCGTTACTGCACGGGATACCTTGGAGACATTGGCGTTCCTGTACAGCCCAGTCCGATGGATTTCAGTGCCTGGTTCGAAGTTTTTCTGGGTGGCCAGTGGTACTCGTTTGATGCTCGAAACAACATCCCTCGCATAGGCCGAGTTCTGATGGCACGCGGCCGAGACGCGGCAGATGTGGCCATTACAACAACATTTGGAGTCAGTCAGTTGCAGTTGTTTAAGGTCGGAACTGACATTGTGAAAGTCTGATAGCGGCAGCAAATTCAAAAGCTTGCCGGCTGTCAGTCTCAGTTCATCGATTGTCGAAAAGCAGGCGTGCGATGGAGCGAAAAGATGATTACTTCTTCGCCGCTGACTGTGCTGATGTCGTGATGCAGACTGACGACTTTTGAGCCCGTGATCTTTTCAACCAACGTTTCCAGCGCGGGGCGAGCGATCTCAATCAATTGAGTTCTGACATCTTTCAGCAGATCGCGGCCCCTTTCCGACGATTGGGTTTGCACGAGATGCTGTTCTGCTGCGGTCAGGACACCCTGCAGTCGAATCAGCAGGAGATCGTTGATCAGGAAACAGCGAATATCCTTGGGGCCACGACCCATGTACTCGAGTTCAAATTTCGAAATGCCTTCGCAAACAGCGCCTTCCATTTCACCCTGAGTCATCATAGAAATGTTCCATTCAGGGCAGTTGCCAACGAAGCTGACTGCGAGCAAATTTCAATACGCGAAGGCCACGGCCACAGATTTGATGCGGATGATACTGATCCAGCCAGCCGAATGACAGAAGGTCAGAGATGAAGACATGTCAAATCATGCACCTGACGTCGCGGTATTTCAATTTTCAGTAAAGTCCTTTCCCGACTGTGATAAGGTGACGAACTGGGACAGACATGCCTTCGCCGATTTAGATTGCGAACACAGCGTGCAAATTCCTCTTTCGCAAGATACGATAACGGCGCTTGGGACGGTTCATCATTCGGACACACTAATTGAAAACTGACGTTGGACAACTAGATGACGGGCAACCCGATCGACGGGGGGCTTGTTGAAGAGTAGACCGACGTGAACGAATCTTTCAAGGTTCGCTCACGTCGGTCTTTTTTTTAACTCGCGCGAACGAAACCACGGAGAAAAACGATGACCATTACGGACCGTAACATTGAACCCGCCATACGGTTCCAGATGTTTCTTAACTCCGCCCCGGACGCCATGGTAGTTGTCGATCAGTATGGGCAAATCGCGTTTATCAATGTCCTGGCGACTGGACTGTTTGGTTACGAGGCCGACGATCTGCTGGGAAATCATGTCAACATGCTGATGCCGGTTTCGCTGAGAGATGTTGGCGACGACGAGTCAATCTCGCCGACGACAACATGCAGCGTCGACGAAATCTGTGCCAGCCAGGAACTTGTCGGCCTGCGAAAGGATGGGACAGAGCTGCCTCTGGAAGTCAGTATCAATGTTCTGGAAACCAATCACGGTGTGTTCATTCCAATCGCCATCCGGGATGTGTCACATCTTCAAAACTCCGGGTTTCGACTGCATCAGTCAAATCAACAGTTGCGTTTCATTCTGGATTCCATGCCGCAGAGCATTGTCACAACAGATCCTGACGGCGAAGTTACCTACTACAATCCCCAAATCAGCGAATTCACAGGACTGTCGTTCGAACAGATTCGCGGCACAGGCTGGACTCAGTTCATCCATCCGGAAGACGTTGAGGAACATATTCGCATATGGAAGCACTGTATCGCGACCGGAGAAAAGTTTGAATTTGCAAGCCGCTTCCGGCGTTCTGACGGCGAGTACCGCTGGCATTTCAGTCGGGCTCTGCCGATGCGTGATTCGACTGGCAGGATCGTGATGTGGGTCGGTTCCAACACCGACGTTCACGACATGAAGGAAGCCAGGGCTGCTCTGCAGATTTCCGAGTTACGATATCGAAGACTGTTTGAAGCCGCCAAGGATGGCATTCTGATTCTGGATTTCGTCACCGGCAGGATTGTGGACGCAAATCCGTTTATGAGTACCCTGCTGGGCTATTCGCACGAAGCTTTCCTCGGCAAAGAACTCTGGGAGATCGGACTGTTCAAGGACAGAGCTGCTAACGAAGACGCTGTGCGAACACTGCAGAACTCTGGCTACCTGCGATATGAACATCTACCTCTGGAAACGACTGCCGGGCAGACAGTGGAAGTTGAGATTGTCGCCAACGCTTATCGCGAGGGCGATCATCAGGTCATCCAGTGCAACATCCGCGACATTACCGAACGCAGTCGCATGGAAAAACTCTTGCAGTCACAGACCATGGAACTCGCCAATCTGCATCTTCGCAAAGATGAATTTCTGGCGATGCTCAGCCACGAATTACGAAGTCCGCTGGCTCCGATTGCGAACGCGGTTCAGCTATTGAGCCTGCAACAGGACACGGAAACACGTGTCCAGAAGCAGGCTCGCAATATTATCGAACGGCAGGTCGGCAAGTTGCAGCATCTGGTGGACGATCTGCTGGAGGTGTCTCGCATCACGTCTGGTCGAGTTCAACTGCGTGCGGAATCTGTGGACGTGAGTAGTATTGCCGAAGGGGCCGTGGAAACTGTTCGGCCATTAATGGAACAACGCCATCACGAATTCAGTGTCACTCTGCCGATCGAACCGATCTGGCTGCACGCAGATGCGTCTCGCATCGAACAGGTGGTGGTCAATCTGCTGACGAATGCCGCGAAATATACGGAAGAAAATGGCCACATCTGGCTGACTGTTCGGAAGGAACGCAATGAGTGCGTGCTTCTTGTGCGAGATTCCGGCGTAGGCATTGCTCCGGCGCTGCTTCCCCAGGTCTTTGACCTGTTTACTCAGGCAGAACGTTCTCTGGATCGGTCGCAGGGCGGTTTGGGAATCGGGCTGGCTCTGGTTCAAAGACTGACCGAACTTCACGGCGGCACGGTCGAAGTCTACAGTAAGCCCGGCGAAGGCAGTGAGTTCATCGTGCGACTGCCGCTACTGCCGGATGAGACACCTCATTCCGCTGACATCGCGATCAAGGCTGATCAGGCAACTCGCGCGCTGCGAGTGCTTGTCGTCGATGATAACGAGGATACCGTGCTGGGCTTTTCTATGTTATTGAAAGCGTACGGCCACGAAACTCGCACGGCTCAGAATGGAATCGCGGCCGTTCAGCTCGCAGAGGAATTCCGGCCTCACGTAATCTTGCTGGATATCGGCTTGCCGGGTCTGAATGGTTACGAAGCGGCTCGCCAGATTCGCCAACAGCCGCACGGTAAGAACATCGTGCTGATTGCGTTGACGGGATATGGCCAGGATTCGGATCGCCAGACATCGACCGAAGCAGGATTTGATTATCACCTCGTGAAGCCCGCAAAGTTTGATCAGTTGCTGCAGATATTGAGTGAAGTGGAAGCTCGAGTGTTCTGAATGCGTCTTTCGAATTTGTTTGTGAGGTGCTGAATGGATTGATCATAACCCGACGCGTCAGCGAGGGATTCGTTGCTGCGAACCGAACAGTCAAAACTCAATCCCTCACTGACGTTTCGGGTTGTGAAAATGAATTCAACAGCCCGCTACCGTCGGCGGCTCACACTTTGAACAAAACCTCTTCCTCAGGAAACTCATTTATGCCATCTCAAACATCACTGCGACTTCTCATAGTCGACGACAACCGCGACGGTGCTGATGCGTTGGGGCTGTTGCTGGAGGAACTTGACCATCAGGTGCATGTTACGTACGGCGGACTTCAGGCACTGGATGTGGCGACAGCGTTTCGTCCGGATCTGATGCTGGTGGATCTACTGATGCCCGGCATGGATGGTTACACGCTGGTGAGCCGATTTCGTCAGTTGCCGGGATTCGCTCAGATGAAAATCGTCGCCATCACCGGGCAGAAAGGCGACGAGCACAAAGATCACGCAATGAAAGCCGGTTGCGATCTTGTGTTGTACAAGCCCGTCACTCTGGCCGCAATCAGAATGATTCTGGACAACATCGCCCCCGTTGCATCGGGCACGAAAACCCCGGTGATGCGTTCGAGATCATCACCTGAGCCTGTGACCGATCTGCGATTGGCCATTGGTGAAGCTCGCAAACTTCGCAGTGGGCGTGCTTCAAAAAGCCTGACCCAGGCGGAAAGTGAAGCCGCGATCTGTGACGGCATCATTCGCTTTCAGGATGAATATCTCGGGTGGCGTTCGGAACGCATTCAGGCACATCTGATCAAAGATTTGCTGATCGTACGCATTCTGGGAGTGCTGACTCTTGCAGAACGGCAACTTGGAAAATCGACATCACCTGAAAAAGGCCGAGACCTCATCAAGCAGACAAGAAAACAGCTTTTAGAACTGGCTCGCCCCATGCTGGAATCGCTCGTTCACGAAGCGGCTGGTGTGAAAGTTCGAAGCATGCATCACGACATCAGTACTGTGACCGGTGAGGAGGTTGTTGTGTTTTCACTGACAGATGCACCAAAGTTTCAATAGGTTACAACAGGGAAAAACAGAGGAATCCAATCTATGCCGTTGCCGAAAATTACGAACCGAATCGGCCGCATGATGTACTGGCCCAAACGCCAATGCAAAAGCACGGCGCAGCCGAATCTTCCGGAAGAACTTCCGCTGCGATCTGAATTGTTGAACGTTGAGCAACTGGAGCGGCACGCGCGAACGATTGCCGGGATTCATCGATTATCGACGCATCAAACCGACGACAAACTGCTGCCTCGGCTGGTGGAAAACGAACGCATCCTTGTCGATACATACGATCAGATCGCCGCCGCAGCGGCTCGCAATCGCAGGATCGTCCCGGCGGCAGAATGGCTGCTGGATAATTTCTATCTGATTGAAGAACAAATCCGCTCGACGCGGCGATTGCTTCCGAAATCGTACAGCGATGAACTGCCACGATTGGCAAACCGCGCCCATGCGGATTATCCGCGAGTCTACGATATCGCTCTGGAGCTGATTGCACACACGGACGGACGAATGGACGCAGCGAGCCTGACCGGGTTCCTGACGGCGTATCAAACTGTCGCGCCGCTCAAGCTGGGCGAACTCTGGGCGTTGCCTTTGATGCTGCGACTGGCGCTGATTGAAAATCTGCGGCGAGTGGCCGTGCGGATTTCTCAGGGGCGCTGCGATCGCGATCAGGCCAGTGACTGGGCCGAACAGATGATTCGTACGGTCGAACAGAAGCCCACCGACCTGGTGCTGGTATTGGCCGACATGGCGCGACAAAATCCACCGCTTTCGGGAGCGTTTCTCGCCGAGCTGACTCGTCATCTGCAGGGGCAGAATCCCAACTTCTCCTTCGCCAGCAGCTGGCTTGAACAACGTCTGGCCGATTCGGGCCAATCCACTGAGCAATTGATTCTTGCCGAAGGGCAGGCTCAGGCCGCCGACCAGGTGTCGGTGGGAAACAGTATTACCAGTCTTCGGTTTCTTGCCGTCAACGATTGGCGCGAATTCGTCGCTGATCAGAGCTTGGTGGAACAGACGCTGAATCGAGATCCCGCTGGTGTCTATTCCGGAATGGACTTCGCCACGCGCGACCGGTATCGCCATGCGGTCGAAGCGATCGCTCGTCGATCACGCTGTTCAGAATACGATGTGGCTCAGCGAGCCATCCAGTTGTCGCAGGCTGAACAGACGGCAGAATCGTATCAGCGGACGCACCACGTCGGATACTTTCTGGTGGATCAGGGACGACCGGCACTGGAACGCCTCGTCCATATGCATTTGACCGCAGGAACTGTGATCGACAAGTTTCGTCGACGATTTCCGCTGTTCATCTACAGCGTTTCCATGTTGACGTTCACTGCGGTCATCATGCTCCTGCTGTGGAACTACAGTGCGGGACATCGACCAGGGACGATCCTGCTTTGGCTGCTGGCGATTCCCGTTTTCATGTCGGCCGGACAACTGGCCGTAGGACTTGTCCACTGGCTGATGACAACCGTGATGACTCCTCAGGCGTTGCCTCGCATGGATTTCCACGCCGGGATTCCGCCCGAACATCGTACGCTGGTGGTGATTCCAACGATGTTGTCGAATCCAGCTTCGGTCGAGCGGTTGCTGGAAGGGCTCGAAATCCGGTATCTCGCCAATCGCGAAAGCTGCCTGCACTTCGCATTGCTGACCGATCTGGAGGACGCATCCGAAGAAGTCCTGCCTGAAGACGCCGCGTTGGTTCGATTGGCTTGTGACGGTATCACGGCGCTTGCAAAGAAATACGAGCACGACCGGGCGGATATCTTCTTTCTGCTGCATCGCAGTCGTCGCTGGAATGCTCAGTCAAACCAGTGGATGGGCTACGAGCGAAAACGAGGAAAGCTGGCCGATCTAAATGCCACACTTCGTGGAGCCACGGGAAGATTCGCCAACATCGTCGGAACCAGCGAAATCCTGCCGCAAATCAAATATGTCATCACGCTTGATACCGATACGCAACTGCCGCGAGATTCCGCCTGTGAAATGGTTGCGGCGATGGCCCATCCGCTCAATCGGCCGGTGCTGGATGCCGACGGCAAGCAGGTGATTCATGGCTATACAATTCTGCAGCCGCGAGTTGGCGTCAGTCTCCCCAGTGCGTACCGATCGTGGTTCGTGCGACTGTTTGGCGGCGATCCGGGCGTTGATCCCTACACGCGAGTCGTCTCGGATGTGTATCAGGATCTCTTTTCAGAGGGTTCGTTTATCGGCAAAGGCATCTACGATGTCGATATGTTCGATCGTCGCTGCGGTGATTTCCCTGAGAACCGAATTCTGAGTCACGATCTGCTGGAAAGCTGCTACTGCCGTTCCGCACTGTTGACGGATGTGATTCTGTATGAAGACTACCCGTCCAGCTACACCGCCGATGTTGGCCGACGACATCGCTGGATGCGCGGTGACTGGCAGATCGCGGCATGGCTGATGCCACGCGTCCGCAGTCTTGCCTCCGGAAGTACCGAAAACCCGATCTCCTGGTTGTCTCGATGGAAGATTCTTGACAATCTTCGCCGCAGCATCGTGCAAGTCTCAATGCTGTCCCTGTTGCTGCTGACATGGATGCTTGCTCCGCCGTCGATGGCGATTCATGCAACGATCTTCATCGTACTGGTGGTGACCCTACCGTCGCTGTTGACGGCGCTCATGGATCTCGCCAGAAAACCTACAGGCATTCCGGTGCCCACGCACTTGATGAGCTGTCTGACTTCGACCGTTCGGCCGCTGTCTCAGAGTGTGTTCGCGCTGATGTTTCTACCTTATGAAGCGTACATCAGCCTTGATGCCGTAGTACGCACGCTGGTGCGAGTCCACTGGACAAAATCGAAGCTGCTGGAATGGAAGACGTCCAGCGACGCAGAACGCAGTGCCCGCTCTGACCTGAGGGGTTTCTTCCGAGCCATGCTGGTCGCTCCGACCATCGCAGCAGCAACGCTGGTGTACCTGATTCTGCTGCGTCCGGATGTCCTGCTGGTCGCCGGCGTGTTGCTGGCCATGTGGATCATTTCGCCGGCAGTGGCGTGGTGGCTAAGTCGTCCGATTCTTCCGACTCCCGTAAAGCTGACAAAGAAGCAATATACCTTCCTGAGACGAACCGCGCGAAAAACATGGCGCTACTTCGAGACATTCGTCACGGAGGAAGAAAACTGGCTGCCGCCGGACAATGTGCAGATGAATCCTGACGAAGTGATTGCATCGCGAACAAGCCCCACCAACATTGGCATGGCCTTGCTGGCTGATCTGGCGGCGCATGACTTCGGGTATATCTCGGTTGAATGTCTGCTCGACCGCACGCGAAAGACGTTCGACACGATGTCGAAGATGGAACATCATCGCGGCCATCTTTTTAACTGGTACGACACACAAACTCTGCAACCACTGGCTCCGCTGTACGTTTCGACCGTCGATAGCGGAAACCTTGCCGGACATTTGTATGTCCTTGGCAGCGGTTTCAGAGAACTCGTCAACGCTAAAATTCTTCCTCGGCGCGTTTGCGACGGTCTGATCGACACGCTGGGTATTCCTTTGGACGAATCATTCGATCACAAGTCCGGTGATCAGAAATCAGGGACATCCGAACCTTCGCTTCGCATCGACGGAAACATCATGCGGAGTCTTGAACGACAAATCGAAGGACTGGAACGCTGTCCGTATCAGATCGGAGCAACTCGGACGCTCCTTCTGAGGCTGATTGACGACTCCACAGCAGCGGTGTCAGAAAAGTCTCTGCTGTTGCATCCGGAACTTCACTGGTGGCTGAGTGCGTTTGTGCGAGCCTGCACGGACCATCTGCAGGAACTGCAGCGACTCGCCGCCTGGTCAGTCCTTCCGAATCCGCCGTCGGGATTCTGGGACGTTGGGTCGGCTGAAGCACTGCAGCGCCTTGCGGAACTTCGTTCACAACTTGCGATCCTCGATGCGGTTCCGTCGCTGAAGACAGTGGCCGCTTTGACTCAGACGTTCGATCCGCTGATCGATGCCATTCTCGTTGATTTTTCTGCCGTCGATGCTCCGCCGTCAGACAGGTCCATCGTTGACAAAGTAGATTGGCTGCAATCGCTGCAACAAGCTCTGACGAAGTCGTCGAAACTGGCCGCGACTCGCATTCACAGTCTCGAACAGATCGCTGATCAGTGTTCAGAATTCGCTGAGATGGATTTCGATTTTCTGCACAACAAGTCACGTGATCTCTTCGCAATTGGATTCAACGTCAGCGAAAACCGCATCGACAGCGGCTGCTACGATTTGCTGGCCTCTGAAGCACGGCTCGCCAGCTTTGTACTCATCGCGCAGGGTCACTTCAGCCAGGAACACTGGTTCGCCCTCGGCCGCCTGCTCACCACCGCCAGCGGGGCTCCAGCGTTGCTCAGTTGGAGCGGATCGATGTTTGAGTATCTGATGCCGATGCTTGTCATGCCAACATACGAAGGCACGTTGCTGGATCAGACGTGCCACGCCGTTGTTCGTCGGCAGATCAATTATGGCCGTCAGCGCGGGGTGCCGTGGGGCATTTCCGAATCCGGCTACAACATGGTCGACCGAAGTCTCAACTACCAGTATCGCGCGTTCGGTGTTCCCGGCCTGGGACTCAAACGAGGACTCGCCGAAGATCTCGTGATCGCACCGTACGCAACAACGCTGGCTTTGATGGTGGCTCCGGAAGCAGCCTGCAAAAATCTGGAACGACTGGCACAGGATGGACGAGAAGGAGCGTATGGTTTCTACGAGGCCATTGATTATACGCCGTCGCGGCTGCCACCGGGCGCGAACAGCGTGACGGTGCGGCAGTTCATGGCACATCACGCCGGTATGAGTTTATTGTCGCTGGAATACCTGCTGCTGGATAAGCCGATGCAGCGACGTTTCGAAAGCGATCCGGCTTTTCGAGCCATCGATCTTCTGTTGCATGAACGTGTTCCCAAGGCCTCGGTTCCGGTGTTCCCGCACGCCATTGAAGCCAGTGCCACTCGCATTGCTTCGGCGGAAGAGGCCGGGACAATGCGCGTCTTCACCGACCCAAGCAGCGCCGTTCCGGAAGTGCATCTGCTGTCCAACGGGCAATATCATGTTGCCATCACAGCCGCTGGCGGTGGCTACAGTCGCTGGCGAGATCTGGCGGTGACGCGTTGGCGCGAAGATCCGACGCGCGACTGCTGGGGTTCATTCTGTTATCTGCGGGATCTCGACAGCGGAACACTTTGGTCAACATCGTGGCATCCGACAGGCAAACCGTCAAAACCATACGAAGCGATTTTTACTCAAGCCCGCGCGGAGTTTCGTCGGCGCGACGAAGACATCGAAACGCACGCGGAAATCAGCGTGTCGTCAGAAGATGATGTGGAACTTCGCCGAGTCACGTTGATCAATCATTCGGCACGCATCCGCACGATCGAAGTCACCAGTTACGCCGAGGTTGTGCTGGCGACTCAGGCCCAGGACGAATCACATCCGGCCTTCAGTAACCTGTTTGTTCAATCCGAATTTGTCGAAGGACCGAACGCACTATTTTGTACGCGGCGTCCACGATCCGCCGAGGAAAAACCTCCGTGGCTGATGCATATGATTGCGGTCGGAGGCACCGTTGCTGGCATCCCTTCGTTCGAAACTGATCGCATGAAATTCACGGGACGAGGCCGGAGTCTTTCATCTCCGGCAGCCTTCGATCACAAGTCTTCGCTTTCCAATACTGTCGGAGCCACACTGGATCCGATCGTCAGTATTCGTCATCGACTGGTGCTGCAAGCCGGCGAATCGGTGCGAGTTGATATCGTGACTGGCGTCGCGGAAACTCGCCACGCTGTTCAGGGCATGGCCGAAAAGTACAGCGATCCGACTCTGGCGGATCGAGTGTTCGAGCTCGCGTGGACTCGCGGACCAATCATGCTGCAGCAATTGAACGCGTCCGCGGCCGACGCACAGGCTTATGGACGCCTGGCGGGTTCGATCATCTATGCCTCCGCACTCCGCAGATCGCGCGCAAGTGTGCTGATTCGCAATCGCCGAGGCCAGTCCGGTCTGTGGAGTTACGGCATCTCCGGCGATCTGCCAATTGTCCTGGTTCGCATCAGAGATCAGGATAAGATTGAACTCGTGCGTGAAGCGCTTCAGGCTCATTCGTATTGGCGCATGAAGGGGTTGAGTGTCGATCTTGTGGTCTGGAACGAAGACGATTCCGTGTATCGCCAGTCGCTGCAGGATTCGATCATGGATGCCGTCGCCGCCAGCCCGGCGTCGGCGATGTTGGATCGACCTGGTGGAGTCTTCATTCGTCGCGGCGAACAGATGTCGGAAGAAGATCGCTCGTTGCTGCAGACGGTTGCTCGAGTTGTCCTGCTGGACGATGCGGGAACATTATTGGAACAAGTCGATCGTCGAGCCCGGGTGGATTTTTCCGTTCCAAAGTTTACGCCGATACGTCGCCAAACGGAAGTCATCGCCGCCCAAGAACCACCGCCTCGGGATCTAGCATGCTTCAACGGTCTTGGAGGATTCAGCCGCGACGGCAGAGAATACGTCACAATTCTGAAACCAGATTCCGCTACACCGGCCCCGTGGGTCAACGTCATCGCAAATTCACAGATCGGCACCGTGATCTCTGAAAGCGGAAGTGCTTACACGTGGATCGATAACAGTCACGAGTTTCGCCTGACGCCATGGTCGAACGATCCGGTTTCCGACACTTGTGGCGAGGCGTTTTATCTGCGCGATGAAGAATCCGGGCATTTCTGGTCGCCGTCTCCGCTGCCAACTCGCGGCACCAACACGTATCTCGCGCGTCACGGGTTTGGATACAGCATCTTCGATTACACAGAAGATGGCATTACCACGGAATTGTGTGTCTACGTCGATATCAACGCGCCGGTGAAATTCGTGCGATTGAAGATTCGCAATCATTCAGGACGCCATCGCGAGTTGTCCGTCACCGGATACTGGGAATGGGTGCTCGGCGACCGGCGCAGCAAGTCGATGATGCATGTGGTCACAGAAGTCGATCCCGTCACCAGTGCGATTTTCGCTCGCAATTTTTATAGCCCTGAATTTGCAGGCAAGATTGCTTTCGCGGACTGCAGCGAATCCATTCGAACGGTCACTTGTGATCGAACGGAATTCCTCGGGCGAAACGGATCGGCATCCAGTCCCGCAGCGATGCAGCGAACTCGCCTTTCCAATCGTACCGGAGCCGGATTGGATCCCTGCGCGGCGATTCAGGCACCAGTTTCGCTGGAAGATGGTCAGGAACGAATCGTCGTCTTCACAGTCGGAGCCGCCACCAGTGAAGACGAAGTGCGACACCTCGTGAAGCGTTTTCGAGGCGAAGGAAATGCTCAGTCGTCGCTCGAAGGTGTCTGGCATTACTGGAGTCAGACGCTTGGCGCAGTCTATGTGGAAACACCTGATCCCGGCCTGAATTTCCTGGCGAACGGCTGGTTGGTTTATCAAACGCTGGCCTGTCGCATGTGGGCTCGTACCGGATTTTATCAATCGGGCGGCGCCTACGGATTTCGAGACCAGTTGCAGGATGCGATGGCACTGGTTCATGCGGCCCCCGGTCTGTTTCGCGAACATCTGCTTCGCGCATGTTCGCGACAGTTTCGTGAAGGAGATGTTCAGCACTGGTGGCATCCTCCGGCAGGTCGCGGCGTGAGAACGAAGTTCTCCGACGACTTCCTGTGGCTGCCAGTTGCACTCTGTCGCTACGTCCAGATGACGGGTGACACCGGCGTGCTGGAAGAACGCATACCGTTCCTGACGTCCCGCGCGTTGCATGCTCACGAAGAAGCAAACTATGATCTGCCGACAATCTCTGACGACGTTGGCACCGTTTACGAACACGCTCTTCGCGCGATCGACAACGGGCTTCGATTCGGTGTTCACGGTTTGCCTCTGATGGGCTGCGGTGACTGGAACGATGGCATGAATCTGGTCGGTCAAAACGGCCAGGGGGAAAGTGTCTGGCTGGCGTTCTTTCAATACGACGTGTTAACGCAGTTCGCGAAACTCGCCCACCAGCAGAATGACTCCGCAACCGGCGATCGACTGGTCGTCGAAGCGGGACGCCTGCGCGGCCACATCGAACACAATGCCTGGGACGGCGAATGGTATCGTCGCGCTTACTTCGATGACGGAACTCCACTGGGTTCATCAGAGAACACAGAATGCCAGATCGATTCGATCTCGCAAAGCTGGTCGATTCTCTCCGGTGCCGGTACTCGGGAGCGATCACTGCAGGCCATGACCAGCGTCAATCGACGGCTTGTTCGGCCTGACGCGAAGCTGATCCAATTGCTCGATCCGCCGTTTGATCACTCCGACCTGAATCCTGGCTACATCAAAGGCTACGTCCCCGGCGTGCGCGAAAACGGTGGCCAGTACACTCACAGTGCGATCTGGACCGTCATGGCTTTCGCCGCCATCGGCAACACTGAACGTGCGTGGGAACTGTTCAACATGATCAATCCCATCAATCACGGTTCCACGCCGCAGGACATCAGCACCTATCGAGTTGAACCGTACGTAGTGGCCGCCGATGTCTACGGCGTCGCTCCGCACATCGGCCGAGGCGGCTGGACCTGGTACACGGGCTCATCCGGCTGGATGTATCGCCTGATCACAGAATCCTTGCTCGGCCTGCAACTGGACATCGACAAGCTCCGCTTCACACCTCGCCCGCCAAAGACATGGCCGTCGTTCAAAATTCACTACCGATTCCGCGACACCAACTACCACATCACAATTAAAAACGGCGGCGAAGGAACCACGATCCAAAGCCTCATTATCGACGGAAACGATCAGCCGGAACATTTTGTTCCGCTCAGTGATGACAACGCAAACCACGAGGTCGAGATTCAACTCAAGTAATCGCACTGCCTGAGCATCTCAATAATTGAAGTTTGAAATGTGGTCACACTTCGCGACCGATGAATGGTTATTTTTCACCAAACATTGAGTTCACTATGAAAAACACGAAAGCAGAAACGCACGAAGGCAATGTCGTGAGCGTAGACGGAGACAAGTTCACTTCGAAGTGTACCGACGGCAAAATGCTCCACCACATTTTGGCCACGGGTGCCACGGTCACCTGTGATGGCAAAGATTGTAAACTTGCCGATTTGAAGCCCGGAACCAAAGTTCGCGTCACTATGCAAAAAGATGATTCGAACATCGTGACGGCCGTTGAATGCGGAACATCTATTCATGCGGCAGCCGGCAAGGTGTAGCCGTGAGTGACAGGTTTGGCGAGTCAGCGTGCAGTTCGCCGCTGACTCACCGAACTTCAAACCTTTGCATAGAATATGGCCGTTAAAAAAAACAATCCAAACCCGTACGGTTCATTATCGGATGTTCGATCAGATGGAAAAAAATTCACAGCATGGGAAACTGTCTCGCGCGGTGACGATTTTTCAACCGAAATGCAGCCGAACTCGCTCCGAACTCGCCCCAAATACAGGTGACCCATTCGTGAAGTCAGCCAGTTCCGTTGAAGCGGCACAACGAACCTCAGACCATTTCAAGGGCGTCTATAGACGGAGAGTTCTTGCAGACGTTCATTGCCTCACTGCTTTGTACATACCAAAGCCGCAAATTACATGAAGAAACCCAATCGACTAATTGTGCGAGTGACAATGGTGGCGGCTGTCGCCGTCGGAGGCGACTTCGGTTGGCAATGGTGGCTCGCTCAGCAATCAACACCGCTGCCCGAGGGAATCGCTTTTGGCAACGGGCGGAACGAAGCGGTTCAAGTTGATATCGCGACCAAATAGGCCGGTCGAGTGAAAAGCGTCTTTGCTCACGAAGGCGATCTGGTTGAAAAAGATCAATTACTGGTGCAGATGGACACGCTCGAGTTGGAAGCAGCGCTAGCGCAGGCGCAAGCCCACCTGGCAGAAGCACAACAAGCGATCGCTCAGGCGGACGCAGTCCTGCTGCAGCGCGGTAGTGAACTCAATCTCGCCGAAAGCACTCTTGAACGCGCCGCAAAACTGCTGGCACAACGTGCGATTTCTGAAGAGGAATATGATCAGAAGTAGAGTTCACGTGAAGTTGCTAAAGCTTCAGTAACGGCCGCCGAAGCGTCGGTCAATACCGCAAAGCGTTCGGCTGATGCAGCGCAGGCCTCCGTCAAACAAACCGAAGTTCAAATCGCCGACGCTCAACTGAAATCACCCACCATCGGTCGAGTACTGTATCGACTGGCTGAGGATGGGGAAGTTCTCGCTGCTGGCGGGAAGGTGCTGACATTGATGGACATGAGTGATATCTACATGGAAATTTTCCTGCCAGCCAAGGACGCAACTCGGCTATCCATTGGTGCCGAAGCTCGAATTGTGCTTGATGTTGCACCCGGTTACGCGGGGTGGCAAAGGTGACGTTCGTATCGCTGGAAGCACAGTTTACGCCGAAGCAAGTGGAGACACAGGCAGAGCGTGACAAGCTGATGTTTCGTATCAAGGTGCAAGTGCCACACGAACAAGTCATCAAGCATATCGAGAAAATCAAATCGGGCATTCGCGGTGTAGCCTATGTGAAGATCGACGACTCTGTTGTCTGGCCGCCAGAACTCAATCGTCTGTTTCCCGACGACCTGTCGCAGATGAAGTACAAACGATGAACGATCATGTTAGTTTTAAAATCGAGGCCGGGGAAATTTTTGGCTTCCTGGGCTCGAACGGCTGCGGCAAGACCACCACGATGAAGATGCTGACCGGCCTGTTGCCGCCGACGCAGGGCAAGGCATGGCTGTGGGGCAAGGAGGTGGATGCCAACGACATGGCGACTCGCTACCGCGTTGGCTTTATGTCCCAGGGGTTTTCGTTCTATGGAGGATTGACCGTCCAGCAGAACCTGCAATTACATGCTCGTCTTTATCACCTATCGACGACCAGGACGCGGGAAAGGATCAAAGAACTCGTTGGTCGTTTTGGGTTGACACAGTATCGAAATCAGAAGGCGGATTCTTTGCCTCTGGGACTTCGTCAGCGTCTTTCGCTTGCTGTAGCCGTCATTCACGAACCGGAAATGTTGATCCTGGATAAGCCAACATCTGGCGTTGATCCGGTTGCGCGCGACCAATTCTGGGAGTTCTTAATCGATTTATCTCGAAACCAGAACGTCACGATCTTTATATCAACGCACTTCATGAACGAAGCCATGCGCTGTGATCGCATTTCGCTGATGCACGCGGGCAAAGTGTTGGTGCAAGATAATCCGCAAACAATCGCAAGTTCTCAGGGCGGCGGTGTTCACGGGCTGGAAGAGGCTTTCATTCAATGCATTGAAGGAGCCAGCGAGAAATCGACGGTGCCAGTGAGCGATTCTGTAGCTGCTGAAGAGAATGGACAGCTAACATCGTCGGCACAAGCGAAGAAACCTTCGTTCGCGGGACTGACTCGCATGCTTGCCTTCAGCTATCGCGAAACGATGGAAGTGCTGCGTGATCCCGTGCGGCTGACGTTTGCTTTCGGCGGTAGTCTGCTTCTTCTTTTGGTGATCGCTTATGGGCTTTCCTCGGACGTAGAGAATCTCGCCTATGCCGTACTCGACGAAGATCGAACGCCAGAAAGCCGTGCCTACCTGCAGGAGTATTCGAGCTCGCGATACTTCACCGAGAAAGCTGAGTTGCTCAATAAAGACGATCTGGAAGAAAGGCTTGCGACGCGTCAGATCACGATGGCCATTGAGATTCCGCCGTCGTTCGGTCGCGATTTGAAACGCGGTCACGCTCCTGAAGTCTCCGTGTGGATTGACGGAGCTGAAACGTCCCGTGCGGCGACGATTGAAGGTTATGTCGAGGGAGCTCACGCTAAACTCATCGAACGATTCGCTCGCGAGAGTACTTCGCCCCAGGTGCAAAGCGAACTTGCGTCGTTCGAACTGCGTTATCTGTACAACCCGACGTTCGAGAGCATCTACGCAATTGGCCCCACCATACCAACGATGATGTTGCTGCTGTTTCCTGCAATCCTGATGGCCGTCAGTGTCGCGCGAGAGAAAGAGATCGGTACGATCACGAACTTCTATGTCACGCCCACGCGACGCATCGAGTTCCTGATCGGTAAACAGCTCCCCTACATCGCTATTGGAATGGCTAACTTCGTCATTCTGACGCTGGTCGTCGTCTTCTTGTTAAAAGTTCCAATGAAGGGAAGTCTGTTAACGCTCACGTTCGGTGCGTTGCTGTACGTCACCGCCACCACATCTACGTTGGAATCGGCGAGTGGAGAGGCACTGAAGCGATCTACAACAATCAGCATCCGAATGTTCCTGATTCGCGGATTCCGATAAAGTCTGATTCAAACGGAATCTACCGTTGGGATTGGGCTCCGGAAGACGCGGTCGTTTACAGCATTGGAAAGAAGGGGTATGTGAATATTAAAGTCGCGCTGGCGGCACGGGACAAACCCCACCGAATCGAATTGCCGCCACTGATGAAAATCTTCGGCTCGGTGACAGACAAAAACACGGGCAAGCCGATCGAGAAATTTTCCGTCGTGCCGGTCAAAGCGTTTCGGCCCGACTTCTATTCCACCAGCTTTCAAGATCGTGCTGAAGCGGAAGGTGGCAAGTTTGAATTGGCGATCAACAGTCATGGTCAATCTGGCAACCGCTACATGGTTCGAATCGAAGCGAATGGCTATCGAACCGCCTTTTCAACGAAGTCAATGCAAGTCGGCGACCCACCTCTGAATGAAGATTTTGAATTGGAACCTGCCGCTGCGGTGACGGCGGAAGTCTTGGCTCCGGACGGAACACCGGCCATCGATTTCATGGTCGCGGTGGGCACTCCCACATCCGCTCCGCAGTTTTCCATCGATCGACCCGACGCCTCTTTCGGAATTGCCTTCAAGGTATCCGGCGAAAGTCGATTTGAATTGCCGGCGACGTTCGAGCCACAACTCATCCGTGTGTTCAATGACGCAGGGTTTGCCGAGGTCGCTCTGTCGCCCGACGAACCGTTGGGGATCATTCAATTGCAACCCTGGTCATCGGTTTCCGGTCGCTTGATGCAGGGTGACAAGCCGATCGCGAATGAAGGTGTCTATTTCCGACCGCTGGTTCAGCGCGGTTTGACGGAAGCCAGATTCCAGGATTCCTTCTATACCAGAACCGATCTCCAAGGCAATTTTCGGTTCGATCGTTTGCCGCCGATGGCTGGCAGTGTGCAAGCACTTCTTGGCCCATGGGAACCATCGCCAATGAGTTCAAGTCAATCCGTTGCGGTTCATCTCCAGCCCGGTCAAACGACAACGCTTTCATTGGGTTCGGTTGGGAATCGAGTCATTGGCAGAGTGGTTGCCGAGGGACGTGAAAACGACGAACTGAGTAAACAGTGGTCGCTCAATTACTTGATTAGCCGTGATTCCGGAATGGCATTGCCGGCCGATGCGAATCCCTTGATGATCGGTCCCGAACAAACCGTGGACTCGGCCGTGCTTCAAAGCGGCGATTTTTCGACTTGGCTTGGAACCAAACGACATTACTTCGTGAAACTATCCGACGAGGGCGAATTGCGAATCGACGGTGTTGCAACAGGACAGTACGACTTGGTCATCCAGTTGTACGAACAGCCGGCGGGATGCCTGGTCGAGACCATCGGGCAAATGTTTTTGCCTATCACGGTGAAAGAGGGTCCGGACGCGGCAAGTGTAAAAGACCTTGGCGAGATTGCCGTCGAGTGTCGCATCGGCCCGCGTGTCGGTTCCGACATGCGAGCGTTCAAATTTATCGATTCCAGCGGCCGAGAGCAGTTCGTCGATGACATGCAGGAACGTTACGTGCTATTCCACGTTTGGGCAAGCTGGTGCACCCCGTGTCTTGCATTGATGCCAAACCTAAAGTCAACCTTTGACGGCTATCAAGACGAGAATTTGACCGTCGTTGGATTGAACGTTGACGACGTGGCTCAGCAATCCGAAGCCAAGACCCTGGTCGAAAATGGTGATTGGAATTGGGCGATGAATTACCTGGGCAGCGAATCGGCGATGATGCGTCAATTGGCCGTCAGTTCCGTTCCGGCGTATTACCTGGTCGGACCGGACGGCAAGTTAATCATGTCTTCCAACCAATGGGAAGAGATCCGAAAGCAACTCGATTCTGAGTTGAGCCGATAGAAATCAACTCTGGTGCAGGCAATTTGAAGATGTGGTGTCATAGAGTTCGCCCGCCAGCATTTTTTTCGTTCAGTTTTCATGGATCTTTCTTCAGGCAGATTCCACATCAAAGAGTGCTTTGTCCAGGGCGGCTTTCATCGCCCGCATGGACTCCTTGGCAAATTGCTTCTGCTTGTGGCGGACATAGGGATAGCTCAACCATGCAAATAACTGGTGAGGACGGGAGAAGGCAAGAATGTCGTACCAAACGGAATCGTCACTTGCGTGCCATTCAACCTGAAACCGTTCTTCTCCGCATTCGGCATGTTCAGGCAGAGTTCCATAGGCAAAGGCAAATCGTCGCATCGGTTGATCCTCGTCAACGACGTAGACGATTCGACACGCAACCAAAACCCACAATCCCAAAGCACGCGCCAATACGCCGACATTCTGATGCTGCGCCGGAGCGTCATCTGGGCGGTAAAGTTCAATCCAGTCAAATCGGTAGTGCTGCCAATTTTGGAGTGCGAGTTTAGCGGCTTCGAACGTTGCAAGTCCTGACCCTAAACGAATCCTATTGTGGTCAACGATGAATCCTTTCGGATACTGACCATCCTTAGTTGCTCCATCCGCTGAATACGTGAATTCGCTGTGGGATTGCGATTCGATGACTTGTTCGATGAATCGTTTGGCAGGCTTGCTGATTAGAAACATTGGTTTTCAATTACTCTCGCAGTTTTCTGGCGATCTCAAATTCGAATGAAGCTGAACGTTTCATCCAATTTGTGGCAAATGTGTGGCAACTGACGGCACTCCGCAGACCGGGGTTGAGTTCGCAAGCCTCACGGCATGCTGCAGTCAATGATCAAACTTATCAACTCAGCACTGCCAAGTTGTTCCGGCTTCGTAAAGCGAATCCGCACGGCGTCCTGGCCGTCGCGAGTTGGCTGAATATCCTGGCTGTCGCCGATCGCTGCGATGGCTCCAATCGTCACCTTGCCCGTTGGTAAATAAAGAATCAGATCCACACTGTCAGAGCGTTTTGTGTGCAGCTCAGCGACAGATTTTCCGCCTTTCGATCGAGTCCAGTTGATCTTACTGCGGATTCCATATTCCACGTCGTTTTTTTCAAAATGCGTTTCCAGAACTGGCAACAGACGCTCGACGATTTTGATGTCCCACACGCCGCGGCCGGTTGCAGGAACACCTTTCTTCATCAGGTGCCATTTGCGGCCGAGAACCTTCCACGGCATTACGTCTTCTGGATTGGCAGCTTCAGCTTTGGACAGACTCATGTACGATTTTAGAGCCTGCTTGATGAATTGACTAAACTCCGGTGTGTCGATTTCTGATTTCTGCCAGACCTTGATTGTCACTTCCTGCCATGCTGTTTTCAGATCGCGAGCTTTGACGCGAGGCTCACGGCCATACGCTTCGACATCGTTCATTTCATCCAGTGGTTTCAGTCCCAGGCTGGCGTCGAGAATTTCGGTATTGAATTCACCTTTTTTAACACGGAAGCAAAGTGCTAATAACCACTCGCCGCCACTGCGTCCGTGCAGGAACCAGCCAAGCCCTTTATCCGCGCGAACTTCGATGGTGGCGCGGTCATTCCAATTGGTCGGCGCGAGTCCCTTTTCTTTTTCGATCAAATCAATCACAAGCTGCAACGCTTGACCATCCCAGCGGCAGGGCTTACCAGTGTGCGCGATGCGGTCCTGAGTGTGCCATTTGCGACCGTCAACGTCCCACGGCAGTTTTGCCGACTTACCGAGTTCTTCTATGCTGACGTCGCCGGATTTTTTGGCAGCGACTTCGGCTGCGTCGAAGGTCTCGATCGTGCCGCGAGTGGACGCCGCAAGGACAGGGGCAAGGAGTTCGCCAGTCCAACTTCGCAGTCGTAGCCCGATTTGTCCCAAATCGGGAGCCTTTCGCCTGGACAGTCCTGAAGATTGCGGATTTGGGACAAATCCGCCTGCAGTTGCGTACTCAACGACATTTTCTGGTGTTCCTTGAACAACGATCTGCCCACCGCCGGAACCAGCTTCAGGCCCGAGGTCGATAATCCAATCGGCAGTCTTGATGACGTCCAGATTGTGTTCGATAACCACCACTGTGTTGCCCTGTTCGACCAGACTGTTCAGCACGCTCAGCAGCTTCAGAATGTCGTCGAAGTGCAGTCCGGTTGTGGGTTCATCCAACAGGTACAAAGTGCGACCGCGATTCGGCTTACACAATTCCGCTGCCAGCTTGATACGTTGAGCTTCACCGCCGCTCAATGTTGGAGCGGACTGGCCGAGCGTCAGATATCCCAGACCGATCGCGTCGAGCGTCGCCAGCGGCGCGCGAATTTTGGGGACGTTCGAGAACAGTTCCAGCGCCTTGCTGATCGACATTTCAAGTACGTCAGCGATGCTGCAGTCATTGAATTTCACTGTCAGCGTTTCCGCGTTGAATCGTCGGCCTCGGCACGTTGGACATTCGACCCAGACATCAGGCAGGAAGTGCATTTCAATCTTCTGTTGCCCCATGCCTTCGCAGTCTTCACACCGACCTCCCGCGCGATTGAAGCTGAACCGACCGGGCCGGTAGCCTCGCACTTTCGCTTCCGGCATGCGGCAGAACAATTCACGAATTTCGTCGAACATGCCAGTATACGTTGCAGGATTTGAAGCCGGTGTAGAACCGATAGGATTCTGATTCACCAGGACAATCTTGCTGAGGTGTTCAACGCCCTTAAGATCTCGAAACGCCCCCGGCGATTCAGCGGCCATGTTGAGTCTTCTGGCCACAGCCGGAGCAAGAGTGTCCATGATAAGCGAGCTTTTCCCTGAGCCGCTGACTCCTGTGATACAGACAAACGTCTTCAACGGAATTCGCAGGTCAACGCTTCGCAAGTTGTGTTGCGATGCGCCGAGAAGTTCGAGCCATTGTAGCCCGACCTGTCTCAGGTCGGGACCAGTCGACTTTGACGAATCTGACAACGCGGAAGCAAGAATAAGTTTGCCAGGCTTCTTCTTTCCTTTTGGGACGGTTTTGGCTGACTGCGAATTTTGCCCGAGTGCCAGGTCTGAGGGTTGCGGATCTGAGACCGATCCGCCTACACGTCGCACCATCGGCACCGGAATTTCTTTTGTCCCGGCCAAATACGCTCCCGTCAGCGACGCCTTGTTCTTCTTCATCTCCTTCGGCGTTCCCTGAGCCACAACGTTGCCGCCCAGACGTCCAGCTCCGGGACCGAAATCAAACAGACGATCTGCAGCGTCAAGAACTTCGCGATCGTGCTCGACAAGCAACACGGTATTGCCCAGATCACGCAACCGCTTCAGAGCGATCAGCAATCTGCCATTGTCTCGCGGATGCAGGCCGATCGTGGGTTCGTCCAGCACGTAAAGAACACCAGTGAGCGACCGACCGGCCTGACCTGCGAGACGGATACGTTGCGATTCTCCACCGGAGAGTGTGGGCATGGATCGGTCGAGCGTTAGATATTCCAATCCAACTTCGACAAGGAAGTTCAAACGATGAGTCGACTCATTCAGCAAGTCACCGGCGATTTTTTTTTCGTCTTTCGTGAGTTTCAGTCCCGTCAGAAACGCGAGTGATTCCGACAACGGCATACGACACAACTGCGGAAGAGTGATGTTTCGCAATCTCATGGCGGAGGCTTCAGCTTCTAAGCGACTGCCGTTGCACATTGAGCAATCTCGATCACCAGCCATGTTGATGAGTGACTTGCGATGCGAAAACGACAACCGTGACGCTTCTTCAATAGCTGGATAGAGGCCTTTATATTTGAAACCAAACTTACCGTACGCCCGACTCTCCGTCGATGGAATTTCTTCGGGCTCAGCCCGTCGGCGGAGCGACGGGTGTACTGTACTCACCTCAACCCACGTCTCACTGTCCCCATACAATACCAGCCGCTGCTGCCCAGGCGACAACAAATACCAAGGCTGATCCAGGGGCAGATCAAACGTTTTTGAAATTGCATCGAGCATCATCCGAAACGGTGCGTTCGTCTTTGGATCGGGCCAGGCACCGATCGCACCATCCAGCAGAGATCGTTCGGGACTTGTCACAAGCAACGCCTGATTCGCGCCGAATTCTGTACCAAGCCCTTCGCACGCATGACACCAGCCGAGCGGACTGTTGAACGAAAACTTCTGCGGCGTCTGACGTTCAAACGAACGCTGGCATTGACTGCAGGACAAGTGCAGGCTGAATCGATGAATGCTCCACTGTGGTTCCTCCTTTTTCGAATCTGCCACGGCAACCTGAATAATACCTTTGCCGAGGTCCAAAGCGGCCTCGATGGAATCGGCGATGCGGGAACGTTGTTTGGTATCGACCGTAATTCGATCCACAACCACTGCAACATCGTGCGACTTGCGATGATCAATCTCCGGCACTTCATCCAGCGAATACGTCGTCCCGTCAACTCGAACACGAGCGAACCCATTGGCGCGCAGGCGATCCCACATTTTTGTAAACGGCGTGGATCGATCCACGGTGATCGGAGCCAGTAACAACAGCTTCGCCCCGGCACCAAGGTTCATGACGCTATCGCCGATTTGGTCGGTCGTCTGCTGCACGGCGGGCACCTGGCACTTCGGACAGTACATCACACCCATCCGCGCGTAGAGAACGCGCAGGTAGTCATAGACTTCCGTCACAGTGCCCACAGTTGATCGCGGTGTTGAACCAACGGTCTTCTGTTCAATCGCGATCGCGGGACTCAAGCCCTGAATGCTGTCAACGCGTGGCTTTGGCATCTGCCCCAGAAACTGCCGAGCATAAGAGGAAAGACTTTCGACGTATCGCCGCTGCCCTTCCGCGTAAAGCGTGTCCATGGCGAGTGACGACTTGCCGCTGCCGCTTGGCCCGCAGAAGACGCTCATCTGTTCGCGAGGCACCTCAAGATCGAAGCCCTGCAAATTGTGCTGAGCCGCACCGGTGATGCGAATCGTTTGACTCATAATGAACGGGTCAACTTTTGTCTTCGCAGCCTTTGTCTTTGCTCCCACTTTGCGTTTAAAGCCAGGCAGCACGGTGCGCAACGCCACGCCCGTATACGATTCGCTGCAGGCTGCAACTTCCTCCGGCGTGCCTTCAATCACCACGCGACCGCCACCAGCTCCGCCTTCGGGACCGATGTCAATCAGCCAATCGGACGTCTTGATCACGTCAAGATTGTGCTCGATCACAATCACGGTGTTGCCAGCTTCGACAAATCCCTGAAGTACTTCAATCAACTTCTTCACGTCCGCAAAATGCAGCCCAGTCGTTGGTTCATCCAGAAGATACAACGTACGGCCTGTCGAACGTTTGCCTAGTTCACGAGCCAACTTCACCCGCTGCGCCTCACCACCCGAAAGTGTCGGCGATGCCTGGCCAAGTTTCATGTAATCCAAGCCGACGTCACAGAGCGTTTGCAGCAGTCGGCTGATTTTCGGGAAGGCTTCGAACAGATTCAGTGCGTCGCGAATATCCAGATCCAGTACATCGGCGATGCTGTGATCGCGAAATTTAACTTCCAGCGTCTCATGATTGAATCGACGCCCTTCGCACACTGTGCAAGGAATCCAGATGTCCGCCAGAAAGTCCATCTCAAGCTTTGTCGCGCCGTGACCTTCGCAGGCTTCGCAACGACCATCCTGCACATTAAAGCTGAAACGCCCCTCTTTGTAGCCTCGCATTTTCGACTGAGGCAGTTGCGTAAACAGCTTTCGGATTTCATCGAAAACTTTGACGTACGTCGCCGGATTGGAACGCGGCGTGCGACCGATCGGTGACTGATCGATGTCGATGGCCTTGTCGATAAGTTCCAGACCATCGATCTTTTTATGTTCGCCAGGATCACCGATGCCCTTGTTGACGTCGCGGTTCACGACCTGCCACAAGATGTCGTTAACGACGGAGCTTTTTCCTGAGCCACTGACGCCGGTGACACTGATCAGCCGACCGAGCGGAAAATGAACAGTCACATCTTTCAGATTGTTATGCGTTGCATTATGGATAACGATTGATCCGCGATCATCCGGCGCGCGGCGAACTTTCGGTACTTCGATCTTTTGACGGCCGGACAGGAAAGCTCCGGTAACGCTGCGTTCATTCTTCAGCACATCATCGACCGTTCCCTCAACGACAACTTCACCACCGAGAACGCCTGGTCCCGGACCAAAGTCGACAACATGATCAGCCGCGCGCATGGTTTCTTCGTCGTGTTCAACAACGATGACGGTATTTCCCTGGTCTCGCAGTCGCTGCAGACTTTCGAGCAACATCGTGTTGTCGCGCGGATGCAGTCCGATCGACGGTTCGTCGAGAATGTAGACGACGCCGACGAGACCACAGCCAATTTGTCCAGCGAGCCGAATTCGCTGTGATTCACCACCGGACAATGTGGGTGCGGATCGTCCGAGCGACAGATAATTCAGCCCGCATTGCAGCAGAAATCCCAAGCGGCCGCGTATTTCCTTCAATGCCTCTTCTGCGATCAACTGCTGAGTCGCGTCAAGCTTGAGTGATTCAAAGAAGTCGTATGCTTCTTCAATCGACAACGCGCAGATTTGCGGGAGGCTGAGTTCGGACTGTAGCCCGATTTGTCCCAAATCGGGATCCTGCACTTTCCGCCGAGCTGAATCCTGCCGATCCGGGACAGATGTGCCTACAGTTTTTTTCTCTGTATTTTCCGGTCGAGTGGTGAAACGTGCTGCAAAACTTTTGCTGGTCGTACGCAGCCGAACATTTCTCGCCTGCTTATTCAGTCGTTCGCCATCGCAGGAATTGCAGGGCACAACTTCCATGTACTTCTCAAGCTGCCGTCGCCGCATCGGATTCTTAGCCGTGCGGTAACTTTCGAGCAGCCGATTTGCCCAGCCTTCCCACGTACCACCATGCTTCCATGCGCCGCCGCGACTCCGCCATGTGAAAGTGATGTGACGATCACCGGTGCCGTACAACCAAAGTTGCTTCGCCTGATCCGGGATATCTTTCCACTTCAGCTTCAGCAGTGAATCCACTTCCATACCGCAATCCTGTTCGATTGCATTCGCGGCCCCTGCAAGAATATGCCGCGGCCAGCGACCGATTTTTGTCCAACCAGACAGCAGCAATGTTGCGCCTTTTTGAATCGACTTGTTTTCATCGACGATGAGATGATGCATCGGGAAGCCATGTCGCATGCCAAGCCCGTTGCACTCCATGCACATGCCGAGCGGACTGTTGAAGCTGAACAACTGCGGACTTGGCGGCTCATAGCTCATACCACTTTCAGTACAGGCATAATGCGCGCTGTAGAGTCGGTCGTTTGTGTGGCGAGCGGCGGGCATCAGCCCACCGGTACCATCGCCGTTGCCGTTGAATTCAATTTCAGATTCCGCCACCAAGCTTGCTTCTGGTGAGTTTCGGCGGCGTTTTATTGGTTTTTCGGAGGACTGATCATCGAATGGAATCGCGGTTGTACCGGAGGGCTCACGCCCGCCGCTCGCTGTGCCGACGATGTCTGTGCTGCAAATCAGCCGTCCATCCGCCAGCTTCAACGCTTGCTCAACCGCTTCCGCAACACGAGTTCTCTGACTTCCGCTGGCAACGAGACGATCAATCACAACTTCAATGTTGTGTTTATGATGCTTCCGGAGCGTCGGTGCATCGCTGAGGTTGATCAGTTCCCCGTCAACACGGGCACGGAGGTAACCTTTCTTCAACAGGTCTTCGAAGAGATCTCGAAACTCACCCTTTTGATTCTGCACGATCGGGGCGAGGATTTGATACTTCGTCCCAGCGGGCTGGTTCAGCAGACTGTCAATAATCTGATCAGTCGACTGAGCTTGAATCGGCTTTCCAGAGACGTAACAGTAGCCTTGCCCAACCCTGGCAAAGAGTACGCGAAGGTAATCGAAGATTTCTGTGATCGTGCCGACGGTGCTGCGCGGATTCCGGCTGGTTGACTTTTGCTGAATGGAAATCGAGGGCGCGAGGCCGGAAATGGAATCGACATCCGGTTTCGGCATCTGCCCCAGAAATTGCCGAGCGTAAGTTGACAGGGATTCGACGTATCGACGCTGTCCCTCGGCGTAAAGCGTATCAAACGCCAGTGAGCTCTTACCGGACCCGCTAACACCGGTCATTACAATCAATTTGTTGCGGGGCAGCGAGAGGCTGATGTTTTGAAGGTTATGCTCCCGAGCGCCGCGAATAACGATATCTGAACTGGCCATGAAGTGATGGTTGCCAACAAAAAACTGCCAAACCCGACGGGAAGTGCGCCCTGTTCGTCCACAGACAGCGCCCCGCATCGCAGGATTATAGTCGCCTTCCAGAAAGTTGGCAGCATGTGACATCGTAACTGGGTGCCAGACGAGACGGCTGTCGATTTATGCGTTTCGTTTAACGGCAAGTACGTCAGGCTTTCTAGCCTGACATGCAGCAGAACACGTCAGCCTGGAAAGGCTGACGTACTACTATCTCTCGTTGCGCGCGTCAGTCTGTGTCTCAATTCCAGGGCGGGAACACGAATTCAACAATGACGATTGCCGAGCGGTTTCTTCATTGATCACGCCTAAAACATTGACGCAATTGCAAACGAGCCATGATGGATTGTCACTTCAATCATCTTGATCTACTGAATTGGCGTGTTGTGAATGCTTGACAGTCAGCAAAAAACCAAGTATTTTGCCCGCTCGTCTTGGTAAAGACGGCTGAACTTCCGAAGAATATCCGGGGGGGGGCTGAATTTTCCAAGAAGTTTGCTGTTTGTTTGCTCCAGAACCGCGTTGAAGGAACCTGAAATGGACAAGATGTAGGTCTGACTCCATTTCCCGATGTCTGGCGTATTTCACCTACAAGGTGTTTCACGTCTGGAAGTAGGAAAGTTCTCCGTCGAAGTGTCTCAGGTTGAGGCATTTTGTTGGACGTGCAAAGTGGGACAATGATCCCGCTTTTTTTTTAACCACAGCATAATCAGACTCCTACGTCATGAACGGAAACGAAATACTTAGAATTGTCGATGCGATCCATCGCGATAAGGCTATTGACGCCGAAATCGTATTTGAAGGGATCGAGCAGGCTATTCTTTCAGCCGCACGCAAGCACTTTTCGGAGGAAGAGAAGCTTGAGGTACGCATCGACCGCGAAACGGGCGAGCCCGCCCTCATTTGCGATGGTGCGATGCTTGATCCTGAATTACTGGGAGACTTGCTAGGGCGAATTTCGGCTCAGACTGCTAAGCAGGTGATGATTCAAAAGATTCGCGAAGCGGAGCGCGACACGTTATACGAAGAATATCTTGAGCTTCGCAGTCAGCAGGTTTCAGGTCAGGTGACTCGTGTCGATCGTGGCACAGTGATCGTGAACCTAGGCAAAGTTGAAGCCATTCTGCCACGTAGTGAGCAGATTCGAAAAGAGAATTATCGAACGGGTGATCGTGTTCGTGCTGTTGTGCTTGACGTTCGTAAAACAGGCTCAAGGGTGCGAGTGATTCTCTCCAGGACACACCCCGAGTTTGTTCGTCGATTGTTTGAGGTTGAAATTCCCGAAGTGAATGATCGGATTATCGAAGTACGTTCGATCGCACGGGAAGCTGGTAATCGATCAAAAGTGGCGGTGTCGTGTAGTGACTCGTCTATCGACTGTGTTGGTGCTTGCGTCGGTGTTCGTGGTGCGAGAATTCGCGGTATTGTAGAAGAGCTCGCAGGGGAGCGAATTGACATTGTTCGCTGGAACGATTCACTTCAGATTCTGGTGCCGAATGCGATGCAGCCGGCCGAAGTTGAAGACGTGATTCTCTGCCAGATGCTGGGCAAAGTGATTGTGCTTGTTCGAGAGGATCAGTTGTCGCTTGCGATTGGTAAGTTTGGCCAGAATGTGCGGCTAGCTTCTAAGCTGGTTGGTTGGGACATCAATGTGATGACCCAGGCCCAGTTGGATCAGCAGCTCGATAAGTCGATTGAGGCGTTCTGTGTGGTACCTGGTGTGACGGCCGATCTGGCTGAAAACCTGGTTTCTCAGGGGTTCTTTACATTCGATGACCTTTCTGTGATTGAGCCGGACCAGCTTGTCGAAATGAGCGGGTTGACTGCCGAAGACTGCGATCGAATTATCGAACATGCTGACGTTGAAAGCGCTCGTCAGGAAGTGGAAGAACGCATTGCTAACGAGCAACGCAAGCACGCTGCAGTCCATGAGGCACCTGCTCCACCAAAGGGCAAAAGTCCGGCGGTGGTTGAAGAAGTAGTAGCCGATGAAGAAGTAGTAGCCGATGAAGAAGTAGTAGCCGATGAAGAAGTAGTAGCCGATGAAGAAGTAGTGGCCGATGAATTAGTAGTGGCCGATGAATTAGATAACGGTGACTCAGGTGCTATAAAGCCAACTGAACTGGTTGCTGGCCAGGAAGAATTGCCTCACTCAGAGGCCGCAACAGTTCCTTCTGGTGTCAACAATGAAGTTTCGGCGGAATCTGAGGACGTCTGATGAAATTTTGGAGCGGTCATCAAGTTGGTGGCTGAGAGTTTTGCTTTGATCTTCGCATAGCGGGGTCTGGCGTCAGAACAGAGGAGACACGGTCTTCAGTAATCGAATCCGGTAATTCTAAAAGTAATCGTGTGTCATTGTTCTGGCTGTCATCGGCTTTCGCCGGAAGCAGGTTGAAAGACGGCATCGTCTGCGGTCATTGTTTCGTTCGAGTTTATCGTTCGAAGTGCCCAACCTGTTTTGTGAGTTTCATTGCTGACACTGTTCCTGAAGTGTATTCCTGAACAGACTCCGTCGGCCTAAGGGGTTAAGTTTTGAAGATACGTATCTTTGCCCTTGCCAGGGACCTTGGTCTCGATAGCAAGGTGTTGATCGATCTCTGTGAACAAGCTGGCGTTAAGCTGCGCAATGCGCTGGCGACAATCAGCGAAGAAGAACGAGACACGGTCGTTGCATACATTCAAAGTAAGGGTGGCGCATCGCCGGGTGCTAGTCCTGCTGCTCCTGCGGCAGTCATAGCGCCCGTTCGTGATGTACCGTTGGTTGCCGGAAAAGTTCGAGCAATTGTTGGTATTCCGTCGCGATCAAACAATCGTATTCAAGAAGAGTACGAGGAGAATACCAGCGAAGCAGAATCTGATGTTTCTGCTGAAGCTTCGTCTGATGAAGAAGTTTCGGATTTCTCGGAGCCAGCTCAGCCAGTCGTTACTCTTGACGAGGTTTCAGAAGAAGAAGAGGCTCCTGTTCTAGTTGAACCTCCAGCGGTTGCTGCTGAAGTCGAAGTCGAAGTGGAACCGGAGACAGCTCCGACAGCTCCGACAGCTCCGACAGCTCCGACAGCTCCGACAGTTGCGACCGTTGCGACTTTAGTTGAAACACCTCCGATCGTTTCGCTGCCTGTCGCGCCCGTCGCGGCAGTAATTCCACCAGATGCAATGCGCCGTCCTCGCATGGCGGCGCAGCGTGAAATGCGTCCAATCGGTTCTGTCAAAGATCGCGAGCAACAGGCTGCGGCTGCGGGAGCGAAGCCTTCTGGACCGATTAAGGTCAACCGAGACAAAGAGCGACAACCAGGCCGGCCAATGGTGGCAGCGCCTCCTACTTTGCCCACACCTGTCGCGAAAAAACCAAAAGTTCGCGATGAAAAAGCACAAAAGCCCGACATGTCATTGTCGGAAATTGTCGATCGTCGCAGTCCACTTGCAGATCAGTTGAAAGCCCTTCGTAAAGCGCGTGACGAGCACGAAGCGGGCGGGCCAGCACCGGTCGATCGTAAGTCAAAGGGATCGGCAAACAAAGGCTCGCTCCTGATGGAGTTGCGTCAGACTCGGGATGCCGAGCGCCAGGCCAAAAAGCAAAAACGACGTAAGCGTTCTGGTCCGATCGACCTGCGAACGACAGCGTCGATTTCGTTCCCGATTACTGTGCGAGCGTTGTCTGAAGCCATCGGACGTCCAGCGAAGTCGATCATGAGTATTCTGTTCAAAGCGGGCAGAATGGTTACCATCAACGACGAACTGGGCGAAGAAGAGTCCATGGAAGTCGCGATGGAATTGGGCGTCGATCTGTCGTTCAAGCGATCTCGCGATATCGAAGCAGAGCTTCTTGCGTCACTGGATCACGAAGATCCACCGGAACTCATGCGTCAACGTCCACCAATGATTACAATTCTTGGCCACGTCGATCATGGCAAGACCACAATGGTCGACCGTATTCGTAGTGCCAATGTCGCAGCGGGGGAAGCTGGTGGAATCACGCAGCATATCGCCGCCTACCAAGTGGAATATGAAGGTCATCATCTGACATTCGTGGACACGCCGGGGCATGCTGCGTTTGGTGAAATGCGTTCTCGCGGTGCGGATGCGACCGACATTGTTGTCCTGGTTGTTGCCGCTGACGACGGTGTGATGCCGCAAACCGTAGAATGTATCAGCCACGCTCGGAATGCGGGCGTTCCGATTGTCGTCGCCCTCAATAAGATTGACCTGCCTGGTATTGATGAACAGCGTATTCTGCAACAACTGGCTCAACATGAATTGTTGCCAGCCGAATGGGGCGGTGAAGTTGAAGTTGTCCGTACGTCAGGAGCGACCGGCAAGGGCATCGACAAACTTTTGGAAACACTGCTTCTCACGGCCGAACTGCAGGAATTCAAGGCAAATCCGGACCGCGAAGGTCTTGGCGTTTGTCTGGAAGCATTCCGAGACGAAGGTCGCGGTCCGATTGCCTGGTTGATTGTCCAGAAGGGCACCTTGCGTATTGGCGACAATGTACTTTGCGGTGCCACCTACGGCCGTATTCGGGCGATGTACAACGATCGAGATGAGCCGATTACTGAAGCCGGGCCGTCAATGCCCGTCAAAGTATCTGGGCTTTCCGATGTACCGAATGCTGGCGATCACTTCTTTGTGATGAAAGATATTGAAGAAGCTCGTGAAACTGCAGAGAGCCGTCTTCACGAGGGCCGCACGGAAGCGTTGTCTTCTCGAATCATCCCACAAACGCTGGAAAACATACTCAGCATTCCACGTGAGGGCGAGGGAGTGCAGGTTCTGCCTGTGATTCTTAAGGGAGATTCACCGGGATCGATTGAAGCTCTGCGTGGCGAAATTACTAAGTTTGAACATGCTGAAGTCAGAGTGCAGATCATTCACTCTGGTGTTGGTGGTGTCAACGAAAGCGACGTTTCGCTTGCCGCCGCTGCTGGTGCAATCATAATCGCCTTCCACGTAGTCGCGGAGGATCGTGCACAGCAACTTGCGGATCGTCATGGCGTCGAGATTCGACGTTACAAAATTATCTATGAAATTACAGACCACATTAAGATGGCATTGCAGGGATTGCTGCGGCCGGAACGTGTGGAAGTTTCAACTGGCCGAGCGATAGTATTGCGTACATTCAGCATTAGTCGCTTCGGGACGATTGCCGGATGCCGCGTTATTAATGGGACAATTGGCCGTGACAGTCGCGTTCATTTGATTCGAGATCAGAAGGTCATGAATGACTATCGAATCGGCTCACTTAAACGTGAAAAAGATGATGCGAAAGAAGTTCGCGACGGTATGGAATGCGGTATACGCCTCGACGGATTTAACGATATCAAAGAAGGAGATTTGTTCGAAGCCTATCGAATCGATGAGATTGCACGGACATTGTAATGCCTGTGAATCAGGCTTCGCGACATCGCCCCGTTGTGTTGGGGAAAACGAAGTTGCCGGATGCCTGAACTTTCAAAACGATTTGTGTGTCTAAGACGGCTCACCCTTCAGGAAAAAAATTCCATGTCCACACGTCGAACCGCCCGGGTTGCCTCAATGATCCGAGAAGTCGTCAGCACTGCGATCCTGTTCGAGCTTCGTGATCCTCGAATTCAAAATGTCACAGTGCTGAGTGCAGACGTCAGCCCTGATTTACGATACGCTGCTGTGCGAATTTCCGTTTTGGGAGATGAAAAAACGGCAGCGTTGACGATGCACGGGTTGAATTCAGCCAAAGGATATTTGCAGTCTAAAGTCGCGGAATATATTAAAAGCCGGTATACTCCCGAATTGCGTTTCGTCCTGGACGACACGGTTCTGAAATCCGTTCAAACGTCTGCGATTCTTCGTGATGTTCTTCCGTTAGATGATGCTGAAGATTCAATATCCGATGAGGATCTTGAACAAAGGGAGGCACCATTAGAGGTTGATCTTGAGCATCAGGATTTATGACGCATCGTTGTTTGTCGGCTTCAGTTCAGGGGGCGTTGTCCGGATTGTTCATTCGGAATTGTCGATTAAAGTCAGCAGGGAACTACAATGGGAACGACCAAGGCCACCAAGGCGGCTGACAAGTCGCAGGTCTGTCGCAAGCTAGTCAACTCACTTCACAAGTTGTACGGAAAGTCCGTTCCAAAGATCGAGCTGCCGGTCGTTGAGACGTTGCTTTTCGCGGTCTGTCTCGAAGACAACCCATGGACGACCGCCGAAGTTGGCATGAAGCACCTGATCGCTTCGTTCTTTGATCTCAACGAAATTCGCGTCAGTTCGGTCAATGAACTTGAATTGGTGCTGACCCCACTCCACAAGGCCGACTGGAAGGGCCTGAGAATTCGTTCGATCCTGCGGCACCTGTTCGAAACAACGTATTCGTATGATTTCGAAAAGCTCAGACGTCAGACGCTGGAGCAGGCAGTCAAAACACTAAAAAAAATCCCGGACGTAACGCCATTTATACGTGATTTTGTTCTGCATGAAATTCTGGGAAGTCATATCGTCTTTCTCGACGACTCTATGCTAACGGCAGCCAAATGGCTGGGACTCGTTCCTGAGGACTCAGACGTGAACGAGGCATCAGAGTACCTGAAAGGCGGCTTGAAGAAATCTGAGGTGTCTGAATTCTGTCACCTTCTCCGTTGTCTGGCAACAGACCCTAAATTCATTCCTCGATTTATCGATCATGCCGATTCGGAACAATCGATGGACGATGTGATGGAACGCTTCGCAGAATTGCAGCAGCCCCCAAAGAAAAAGCCAGCGAAGCCTGCCGCTCCCAAAGAGGTTGCAAAGCCAGTCAAAACTGAAGTGGCCGCGAAAGTCTCGATATCTGCTAAAGCTACCGTCGTCGGCAAGCCGCCGGTATCAGCAAAAACAGCATCAACAGCAAGTAAGGCGGCTCCAACAAACAAAGCTGGGACTGCGAAAACTCCAGCAAAAGCCGCATTGGCATCTAAGACTCCACCTAAACCCGCAAAGCCGAGTGCAGTCGCAAAGCCGAGCGGAGCTGCGAAGGCTTCGACCCCCGCGAAATCGGCTTCAAAAACTACGTCAAAACCGCAGACCAGCAGTGCCAAGGCGAAGAGCAAGCCCTCAGCGTCCGGAAAGACCGCTTCAGGCGGCAAACAAGCGGCTCCAAAGCCAAACAAGAAAAAATAGGTTCCGCCATATCGGGACTTATTACGCTATCGCCGAACAGAACTCGACAGAATTGCGCCGCGCATCAATAATGCGTAAAAGCGGTTTGGGATTGACCTACCGTGAACGCCAATTCTCTCAACAAAAGACAGAGTGGCGTTGGTGTGATTTCTGTCACTTGACTTCATCGGTCAGGTTGTTCATCTGCTTTCTGTTTTCGGTGAGACTGAAAATGAAGCGTTTCAATTATTCTTCGTCATGGTGCCGTTTGTTTGCGGTATCTTTCTTCTGTTGCAAAATGATTTTGCTTCAGAGCGTCCTCTGCAAATCTGCGAAGGCCATGTATGACGAACCGGCCGCAGATGAAAAAAATGCCACCGATCCGGATGCAGCGCTCGATGAATTGAAACCGAAAGCTGACGACAACCAGTTAAAGGACGAAAGCGCTGCGCTCGATCCGGCCAACAAAGACGCGCTGGCATGGTACATGGCTGGTCAGAAAGCCATGAAACGCGGCGATCTGCAGCCCGCAGCGGATGCCTTCGAAAAGGCAGCCGAATCTTCGCCGAAATCAGCCGTGCCGCTGCGAGCTTTATCGATTGTGCTCCTGCGACTTGGTCGCACTGAAGATGGAATCAAGACAGCAGAAAAGGCGATTGCATTGGACCCGGATGACGTAGAAATGCGTCTGCAAATGGCGGTCTTCTATGCGACAACTCAGCGAATCGCAGAGTCCATGAATCTGCTTGAAGAAGCGTTGGAATCAAAAACGCTGAACAAGAAATCTCGCGAATTTGTCCAGATTCATCAAGTACGAGGCGCAATTTATCTTGCAACTCGAAAGCTGAGAGAAGCAGCAGATAGTTACGAAATCCTGTTGAGTGCTTTAGAGCGACCGGAAGACTTTGGCTTGGCAGATCGCGAACACAAAGCGATGCTGAACAATCGTCCGACAAGTTACGAAACTGTCGGTAGAGTTCTTATGGAAGCTGGTCGGACCGAAAAAGCAATTGAGGCATTCGAAGCTTTGGGTCGTAGCGAAAGAGATCTGCCGGGACAATATAACCTGCTGTTGGCTCGCGCGTATTATATGAAAGACAAGCTGGATGACAGTGAAAAGAATCTGAATCTGTATTTCGACAGCGGACGCCGAAGCCCGGAATCTCTGCAGATCCTGCTCGATCTATACGGCGCGACGAATCGATCTGATGGACTGGATGAGCGACTGAAAGAATTGAGCGAGAAAACGCCGGATGCCACTGCCGTCAAAATGTTTCTTGGTCAGGTTTTGCTGGATCAGGGCAAACCAACAGAAGCGAGTGATGTGTACCAGGCAATTCTTGACTCATCCGGCGATGCAGATGCTTATCTGGGTTTGATGCGAGTCGCAATTGCAGACCAGAACCCAACTGCCATCATTGCAACAGTCAATCGTGCGGCTGGCTCCAGGATTCCAGAAGAAGACCTGACTCCATTGATCGTCAGCATCACGACCAATGACGAATTCGCGAAGAAAATCGTCAGCACATGCCAGACAATGTATGACGAAAAGCCGGGCGATCTGCATCCCATGGTGCCCTATTTCTGTGCATTGATTGCAGAAGCGATCAAGCAACCGAAGGAAGAGTCCGCGTTGCTCAAAGCATCGCTGGAGTTGAATCCGGATCGAATCCTGCTGGTGCAAGTCCTGGAAAAATACGGCGTCAGCCAATTGACTCTGGGCGAGTATGCGATGGCGGCAAAAGTTCTGGAACAGTTATTGTCAGTCCCTGGGCTGGAGCCTGGGGTCCGCATCAACACACTGTTTCGCATTTCCGTGGCCTACGCCTCGATCGAAGATATCGGCGCAGCTCGACAGGCTTTGAAAGAAGCGTTGGCGATCCTGCCGAACGAGCCGCAATTGCTTGGTCGATTGGCCATGGTGGAAGCAACCGACGGCAAACTGGATGTGGCTGAAAAGCTGCTGGAAAAGTCTCTTCAATTTATAGCGGCTGATTCAGATTTGCAGGCCGAAACACATATTCGACTCGCCAGCATCTACGCTCAACAGGACAAATGGGACAAAGCAATTCAGCAGTATGAGTTAGCGACGGAAAGCCCCAACGTCACGCCCGAGACACAACGACTTATCCGCATGGGGCTGTCCAATGCGTATGTGCAAAGCGGAGATATGATTGAAGGCGAGAAGATCCTTGAAGCCGTCTATGCCGAAGATCCGACTGAGCCCGGTATCAACAATGACCTTGGTTACCTCTATGCCGACCAGGGTAAAGAACTGGAAAAAGCTGAGAAAATGATTCGCATTGCTGTCGAAGAACAACCGGATAATCCTGCCTACCTTGATAGCCTGGGTTGGGTGTTATTCAAGCAGGGAAAACTAGACCAAGCATTAGAGCCTTTAAAGAAGGCGAACAGCGATCCTGACTATCAGGATTCCACATTGCTTGAGCATCAGGGCGATGTTCATCAGGCGCTCAATCAAATGACAGAGGCCAAAGATCTGTGGTTGAAGTCACTTACGGTCGAACAAAAATCCAAGAAGCCTGACAGCAAGATCATTGAACGGTTAAAGACAAAACTTGGCCCCGCTGCTGCCGAGGAATCCAAGTAGGTCGAATGTCCTTGGAACGAGAGTATACCATACCTCGCAATAACCGGCCGCCAGCGTTCTGTTGAGTTGGTGAGCCGCGAAGCGCTAGCCGCGGGTGAGTGGCTCAGGATACAGGAAAACACCCGCAGCTAGCGCCTTGCGGCTCAGGCTTGGCGGCGAATGTGGAAGACCGATTGGAAGCAGATCACTATGGCACGGAAGACCACAATTCGAAATGATGAAGCGGATTCCGACGAATTGAAAGATTCAACTTCCTCGGACGGCAGCGCAAGTGGCAGCGGTTTGGGTCGCGGTGGCGGACGTCGCAGCAGTGATGAAGAAGGCAGCGAAGGTAACAATCCGGAACAGCAACGATATGATGACGAGTTGCGTCCGTCGCGTCTGGAAGATGTAGTCGGTCAGAAAGCTGTCGTCGAACGACTTCGGATTCTGCTGGAAGCAACGAAGAGACGTAAAGAGCCGCTGGGACATCTGCTGCTGGATGGACCACCAGGTCTGGGCAAGACAACACTGGCAACCGTCGTTCCTCGTGAATTGGGAACGGAAATGCAAATCACTGCAGGCCCGTCGCTGGGTGCGCCGAAAGACTTGTTGCCGTATCTGACAAATGCTTCATACGGCAGCGTTCTATTCATCGATGAAATTCATCGTATGCCGCCTGCCGTCGAAGAATTCATCTACCCGGCGATGGAGGATTTTCGAGTCGATATCACATTGGGCGATGGATTGAACGCTCGCACGATCAACATGAAACTGCAGCCATTCACTGTGATCGGTGCAACGACTCGCAGCGGAATGCTCACCGCACCTTTGCGAGATCGATTCGTCAACCGGGAGCATTTGGATTTTTACACAGATGAAGAACTCTCCATCATCGTCACCCGAAATGCCGGCAAGTTGCGAACGGAAATTGCTCCTGAGGCCGCTCAGGAGATTTCCGTTCGCTCTCGGGGAACTCCCAGAAAAGCGAACAACTGGCTACGATGGACACGCGACTTTGCCGACGTCCGAGCCAACGGCAAGATCACTCTGGAAGTTGCTCGTGCCGCGCTCAAGATGAAGGGTGTTGATGACGCCGGTCTGGAAGAACAGGACCGCAAATACCTGGAGACGATTCTTCGTGTCTTTGGCGGCGGACCGGCGGGAGTCCAGGCACTGGGCCACACAATGAATATACCGGCGGATACGCTGGAAGACGAAGTGGAACCGTTCCTGCTGCGGGAGGGTTTTATTCAGCGAACACCTCGCGGTCGCATGATTACCGCGAAGGCTATCGCGCATCTGGGGATATCGCAGAAACCAAAACCCAAATCTCCGCGCTCAGGCGAAGAAAGCCCCGATCAACGCGAACTTTTCTAACGCCATCGCCCCACGCCAACCTTCCGCAAGACGGAATGATAATTTCGCTATTGGCAACTTTTGTGAAAGACTTCAGTATTCCCCCGATCCGGTGATCGCTGATCACGCCAATTCGTGATTTTCAACTGAGGAGTGAGCTGTCGTGGGACTGATTAAAGAATTTAAAGAATTCGCGATGAAGGGTAATGTCGTTGACATAGCCGTGGGGATCATTATTGGAGCTGCGTTTGGAAAAATTGTCAGCTCAATGGTTGCTGATATTGTGATGCCCCTGATCGGCAAGGTCGTCGGCGGTATTTCATTTACCGAAATCAAAATGTCTCTCGGCATGAGCCCCGATAAGGTAGATTTGGCGACAGGGGACGTGCTCGAAGCGGGCAAGGAACTTTTCCTGAACTACGGCATGTTTCTGCAGACTGTGTTTGATTTTCTGATCGTGGCCGCTGCGGTCTTTGCGATGATTAAGATGATGAACACAGCAAAGAAGAGATTCGAAAAGCAGGAAGCCGCCGCTCCGCCAGCGGTTGCGCCAGAAGATATTCTCCTGCTTCGCGAAATCCGCGATGCGCTGAAAAGCCGATAGTCAGGTCAGCGTCCTGATCATAATAAAAAAGCCCGGCTCAAATGAGCCGGGCTTTTTTATTCGCCCGGCACCCGATGTCTCAATTCGTTGGATTCCTCGATCCCTGATGCTGCTTCCGACCCTAATTGTTGGGGCTCGAAAAACTTTTCCAGTTGCATCTGATATTCGATGTTGTCCCCCGCAACGCGATCTGTCAGTCCGGCATCGTACTGGTCCGACCGTTCATAAATCCCCAGGCTAATCTCCTGCAGTTCTCCACCCTGGACCAGTACAACGGCAAATTTTTCGCCGACGTTCAGATGCTCATCAACGGAATTCCCCGCAGCCAACCAGATCATTTGGGAGAGCGTCAATCGGTCTGTGACATTTAAGTCTGATACGTTTTCTATCGCCACCAGAAACGCACACGAGTCATCATTTAAAGCACAGTAGACAGTAGCATTCTGTAAGCCTTGCAGAAGCGTTTTGGATGTCGCCGTCTCAGGAAGTTCTGCAAACACTGTCCGTGATTCTGCCGGGACATCACGGTCTTCAGTCGGGTTTGATTCGGGCTGCTGGTTTGATTCTGCTTGTTCGTTAAGCGCGGGTGAATCCTCGGGACGCATTTGTCGAGCGATGTCATGCAAGGCTGCCTGCAGGTGAATTGCGAGTTCCCTGGCTGTGTCGGAATTGCCAGTCGGTGCTATTGTGTTCAATGCGTCGATGGCGGTACTCAGTCCTTCCCCGCCGTCTGATCTGTTGGTCCACTGCGGAGCAATTCCTGGCCGGGGCATTGCGGGATCGTTTGACCCCACTGCAAACATAAAGACTAGCATTCCGATGACAATCGACAGTGAAACGTATCCAAGACAAAGCCCGGCAACAGCCATTCCGTCGCCGGTGACTTGTCCTTGACTGCGGCGAAAAATTCCGCGAGAAATATGCCCGGCGACAATCGCAAACAGCGAAAACGGCAGTGACAGAAAACACAAACAGATGAGCGGAATTGAGACGATTCCAGAGATCATGCTCAAGATTGCCAACGCCGAAACTGCCTGAGCCTGCCTAATGACTGGTGGATTTTCTGACCAGTTGGATTCGTACGGATTCCATTCTCCGTTAGCCGGTCGATTCGGACGATGTGAAAAACCTTGAACAGGTTCACGAGGGTTGTCAGATTCATTCGGCATCATTGGGTAGTTTCCTTCTTTGAAGAAGCCTTTCGCTGACGAGTAACTTTCCCTGGCACAATTCCTGAAGTTCCACTGAATTTTGCCAGTACTGTTATGCTTGGTCTTAGATATGCAGCAGGTTTAGTGCTGCGATTCCGGGGCGGCCGGGGGACATTTTTTTTTCGGCCCACATCTGCAGGATTTGTACAAGGAATGAAAAGGCCATTGCAAAGTAGACGTAACCTTTGGGGATTTCTTTTCCGAATCCTTCGGCGATCAACAGTATTCCGATGAGCATCAGAAACGACAATGCCAGCACTTTGATCGCAGGGTTGCGCTCAATAAATGTCACGATCGCTTTTGAAAATACCAGCATCCCAAGTACCGACAGGATGATTGCGATAATCATAATCGGAATGGCAGATTTTAATCCGGACGTCATGCCGACCGCCGTGATCACGGAATCCAGCGAGAATACGACATCAATGAGCATGACATGAATCAGCACGGACGACAGACTCGCTTCGGCGACTGGCTGATCATGTTCATCCCGAGCGGACTGAACCTTGTGATGGATTTCACGTGTTGCCTTGAAGACCAGGAACAGTCCGCCCAAGTGAAAATGATATTGTCGATCCCCAAAATCATTTCCAGGGATGTCAGTATCAGCAGAGCCACCAAGGCTTCACCGGTCAGTAACTCGCTCATTCCATCAATTCCTGAGACCTGTCAGTCTCAAAACGCTAAGGGTGTCAAACAGTTGCAAGATGTGTTTTTTGTATGTCGCATCGAGCCGGCCAGAATCCGTGCAGACGACGAGCATTCATCGCGGCGAAGCATAACGGACGGCAACCATGATTTCATGTGAAGGCCAAACTCCGCACGCATGCTGTCCAATGGCGTTGACTTAACAACGGTCACCCAGAACAGTTAAGCCCCCATGCACAAGTTATCGAGATAAAGTACGTCAGCCTTTCCAGGCTGACTTGTTCTCCTTCATGTCAGGCTGGAAAGGCTGACGTACTTTTGGACTTAACCGTTTACGGCCAGCCGGATTTTTACGTTGAAAATGGTGGCGTGATTATACTCCACGCGGCTAGAAATAAGATCCTTGTTCCGAGACTCCAGCCTCGGAACACACTGCATTGGATGCTCCTGCATCCCGTGTTTTTGCTGGAGGCAGGAGCCGCCGACACATTGCGTTCCAGGGCCGGAGCCCCGGAACGAGAATTGACGGCATCTTTCCTGACCGCGCGAAGTAGAATCATCGAACGATCCAAAGTCGCAAAATCTCCCAACTGTCTACGTCCGAATACGACGCAAATGACTTAATCCGATGGCCTGCATTCAGTGATTCTGGACTGGTTGTGTCTCAAAATTGCGGTGTTTCACCTGCGTTTTGGAACGAACTTGCAGTTTGCACACTGCGTTGCTACCGTGCCCGCTCGTTAGTCCGCCGGATCGGTCTTCGGTTATGGTGCGCGCTGCGAACGGTCAGTTCTGGCCGTGAAATTGGGGGCTCTGTGGCGAGAATGTCTCGGGCAGATTTCGCCCTGTCGGGTTGGGAGGCTAAACGCTGAGGGATTTTCAGCCGTCGAAGTCCCCCCTAATTCGCCTTTCAACGTTGGCTGTGACGGTTCTCAGCCTATCCAATTCATGGGGTTCAATTCAATGGCAGATCATAAGTACGTATATACATGGGGTGATGGCAAAGCAGAGGGCGATGCCACAATGAAACCTCTTCTCGGCGGCAAAGGCGCGAACCTGGCGGAAATGAGCCGCATTGGTTTGCCAGTTCCAGCCGGGTTCACGATCACGACAGAAGTTTGCACATACTTCTACGATAATAAGAAGTCTTATCCGCCCGAGTTGAAAACTCAGGTCGAAGCGGCAATCAAAAACGCCGAAACGATCATGGGCGCGAAGTTTGGCGATCCAGCCAACCCAATGCTGCTCAGTTGCCGATCCGGTTCACGCGAATCCATGCCGGGCATGATGGATACCGTTCTGAATATCGGCATCAATGAAAAGGTTGTGCAGGCACTGATCAAGCAGTCGGGCAACGAACACTTCGCATGGGACAGCTACCGTCGTCTGATTCAGATGTACGGCGACGTCGTGTTGGGTCTGAAGCCTGAGACGAAGAACGATCCGGACCACTTCGATGAAATCCTCGACAAGGCCCGCGAACACGCGAAGGTTGAACACGAAAAAGATCTTTCCGTGG
>Ga0209284_10001044_pt1 | contig 44012 bp, 43 predicted proteins | sample FRY03_FD_187211 | JGI IMG/M metagenome (GOLD analysis project Ga0209284, IMG submission 187211) | Freshwater microbial communities from Lake Fryxell liftoff mats and glacier meltwater in Antarctica - FRY-03 (SPAdes) (version 2) | ecosystem: Environmental > Aquatic > Freshwater > Ice > Glacier... | reverse complement strand
GACTGGCACGCCCCCCCCTATTGGCGGGAACGCTTGCCCCCACTCTGCTCAGGAGAAACATTATGTTTCAGACACACAAGCGACTACGCAGCACCATCCTCAGTGCAGTTGTGCTCGCTTCCCTCGCCGCTGCCACCTCGGCCCAGGCCTACACCGGCGATTGGACCGCCGCGGGAGAGTTCGAGCGCACCACGACGCCGAGCTTCTCGGGTGGATTTAATCCGAACGACGTCGACACGGTGACGGCCTCGTTCGACAACCGCGCCAAACAGGTCTCACTGCATCTCGGATTCTTCGAGGCACCGAGCCGTGGTGCGATCTACATCTCACTCGGCACGGGTCGAGTCGACGGTACGTGTGCTGCGGACACGATCGACATCGTGATCATTGCGCAGGATCGGGTTGTCTCGCACGAACAGACCGAGACGGTGCGCTATTGGGTGCCTGAAAGTAGTGAGACGCGCTGGACGTCCTCGTCGTACGGGCCTGGCTTTCAGTGGACCTATATGGGTTGGGACCGCTACCGCATCCAGCACAAGTGGGTGCGCTACACGCCAGGACATTGGGAGTCGAGTACCGAGACGCACACCGTGACGGGCCCCGATCCATCGACACACGACCGGGTCGCGCAACTCGAATTGGCCGGCATCGATGGTGCGCTAACACACACAGTCACTATCGATAATGCGGCATCGCAGATGGATTGGTCGTTTGGGTCGCCGCTTCTGAGCAACGTCGTGGCAAATTGCCTCGAAGTACACGTGCCAGGACGCAGCGCTCCCTTCGTAATCTCGCCGCCTGCAATGCCGGTCACTGTGCCACCACCAACGACACCCGAAGATCCTGTAGTGGGGGTCACCAGCGAAGACAAGATCACGCTCGATGAGATCACCACAACCGCCAAGCGACGTGGCCGGAAGATCCACCTACGGATCACGGGCGATGCCGTGCAGATGCAGATCCGGATCCACAAGTCGTCGAAGAAGCTCAACTTTAGGAACAGCCTGACGATCAAGAGCTCGCCCAGCACCGTGCGCTACGTCCGCGTGCGCTTCTCGGACGGTACTGACTGGTCCACCTGGGATCGAATCGCCGTTAAGTAGGCGATCAGCATGCCTGTATCCGACCTTCTGCGCAGCGTCGGATACAGGCATACTGATGACTAGTGCCGATCCGGTTTCGATCTGAAAATCTGTTGAGGAACCCGTCTCTTCTGCGCGTAGGGTGCGGGTATGACCCAACGACAACAACAACGCATCGCACTCGTCGCGCACGACGGGCCAAGACCGCCATGATCGAATTGGTCGAACGACATGAGCAGGTGCTTCGCGCCAGCCGCCTCGTCGCCACCTCCGCCACGGGCGGCCTGCTCAACGAGCACTTTGACCTCCGCGTGCACTGCCTGATGTCCGGCCCGCTCGGCGGCGACCTACAGATCGGCGCCCTCGTCGCCGAGCAGCAGCTCGACCTCGTCGTATTCCTCCGCGATCCACTGACCGCGCACCCACACGACCCGGATATTCAGGTGCTGATGAAGGTCTGTGACGTCCACGACGTGCCGCTGGCGACGAATCCGGCGACTGCAGAGCCCTGCCTCGGCGCGATCGCCCTCATTTACCTCACCGCCGGCAAACTCCCCCTACCCCAAATCCACACGATCTAGCGAGGAGCCCTTTTGTCCTTCCCGCCTAGGGTGGCGGGGGTGCGTTGTTCGAAAACTGCACAAAAGGACCCGGGTCCTTTTGTGCAGTTTCGGCGCCCACAGACGCATCGCCAGAGCGGCTAGGTGGCTGCGGTAGCCAAGCGATCGGCAATCAGCGCGACCTGTTCGAAGGCGATGTGGCCCGCGACCATGGCCGTCTGCTGGTTTGGTAGATCCTTCGTCGGCATCAGACAGACGACGTCTGCACCAACGATGTCGAGTCCGCGCAAACCGCGCAACATGCTATTCGCCTGATCAATCGAGAAGCCACCCTCACCCATCTCAAGATTCGAGACCGCGGGCGCGATCGATGGATCAAGACAGTCGAGATCGAAAGTGATGTAGACGGGGCCATCGCCCGCTCGCTCCCGCGCCGTGGCGATCACTGCAGCGAGCCCACGCTGATGAAAATCCTCCATCGTGACGACGTCGTAGCCGAGCTGACGACTCGTATCGAGCCACGTATCGGTGCGCGGCTGGCCGCGCATGCCGATCTGCGTGCTCTTCTGCGGATCGATACATCCAGCCTCGACGAGATATGCAGCCCAGTGCGCAGCGGAACGCTTCGCGCCAAGCCAGTGCGGGATCTGCGAGTACGAATCGACGTGCGCGTCAAAGTGGATCAGCGCGACGGGACCATCGTGCGTCAACTTCGAACCAGAGCCCGCGAGCCCCAACAGCACGGCGCCCGTGATGGCGTGGTCTCCACCAATCGACACGAGTCGCGTATTGGCATCGGCGATCTGCCGAGTAGCCACAGCAATACGATCGACGCAGGCCTCGTTGTCCATCGCCTCGGGTAGCGCGACATCACCCAAGTCGTGAACGCGAAACGCTTCGAACGGGTGCAGACCGTACGTGCGGTGCGGCCGCCGATTGTGCGCGCAAACGTTACGGACGGCCCTCGGGCCGAGGTGCTGGTCGCGTTCGGTCGAGCCGTTGCCTGCCGAGTGCGGAATCCCCAGGACACCAATGTCGCACGCCGCCGGATCCTCGTTGTGCTCGCAGCGGAAGAACGTCGGGACGCCCCACCAGTAGAGGGTCTCGAGCTGCTCAAGTGGGTCATCGGTCGACATGCGCTCACTCCTTGTGGACGAGACAGAGTCTAGAGCGTGGGAACCGGCGAAAACGATTCTGGGGTGCCCGTCGCTCGAAGCGACGAGCACCCCTATCCCTTGGTATTACTGCTGCCAGTTCGCAGTTACGGAGACCGTACCGACGTTCTTCAGAATCAGCGAGCTCGCCACCTTGCCCAGTGGCGAGACGTAGGCGACCTGCGTTCCACCACCCATCAGATTGGCAACCACGAGCGCCGACTTACCATCGGCGGCGACAGCCATGGGCGCAGCGTTACTCGGACCGAACATACGAATACGGCCCGTCGTAGCGTTGACATAAATTGGCTGTATATGGTCCATTCCAACCAACGTGCCAACAATATTCTTGCCATCGGGAGTCCACTGTAATGGTGTCGGACCAGACACGAATCCCTTGGCCCTATAGGCCGTGAGGACCTCTGCGGACGATGCCCCAGACGTCGGATCGACGGTCCAGATCTGCGTGTGATACATGCGAACTCCATGAGGCGCACGCGACGAAGTGACGCGTGTAAACGCAATCGTGCTGGGTCCCCAGAGTGGTCCCTCGCCAGGGCCGAGCTTGGTTGGCGTGCCGCTGCCATCGGGCTTACCCATGCGCAAGACCACTCGGGATAGACCTCTGGCACTCACGCTCCACGAGGACTGGCCCCAGACAACCTGCTGACCATTCGGCGACCAAGAATATCCACTGATCGTGTAGCCGACCGACGGAACGATGATCGATGCGACACCGGCTGTGTTAATGGCATCGAGTCCAAAACCCTTTATGTCCGAACCAGTTTGCGACATCGTCTCGCAGAGAACGGTGGTCGAATCCGGCGACCAAACCGGATTCACACAACTCTTTTTCGTGCTGACCATCACCCCGGTGGAAATGTTGAGGAAACGCAGCTCGGTAAACCACGTCTTGGTGTTCGTAACGTAGCCGTACGCGACGGTCGCGCCATTGGGCGAGATAACGGGATCCCCCCCCTTGACAGGCAACAGTGCCACGCCCGTGCCATCATCGTTGGCGGTGTAGATCGATGCATTCACGGCCGACGAGAGCGTCGATGACTTCGAATAGACGATCGTGGCGCTCGCGAGGGTCGGCAGTGCGAACAGCGCCACCAGCGCGACGAACGGTAGGAAAACACGCTTCTGCATCCGAGGTACCTCCAGTTGTGATCTCGTAGGATTCTACACTCCCGCACGAACACTGTCACCTACCGCGCAAAGACCTGCCGCGCAATGCTTCGCTGCCGTCAATCGACGTCCGAATAAATGCCCGCAGGACCGCGACGGCGCGCGTATCACGCGCCCCTTGGCGCGAGGCGATACCGAGCCGTAGCGCACGATGCGTACCGGCAAGTGGGCGCGTCACGAGCGGCCTACCATCGAGCGCCTGCGCCGCAATCGGTGTGGCGTTGACGATCGAATAGCCGAGACCATTGGCCACGAACGACCGCACCACTTCGAGGTGCGGCGAGCGGTGCGCGATGCGGGGTTCACTGCCGCCAGCACCGAACAGGCTCGCGAAGTACTCGCGACTGAGTGGCAGGTCGAGCAGGATAAAGTCGCGCTTTGCCAGCGCCGCAAGCGACACCGTCTTGCGCTGCGCGAGCGGATCGTCGGCTGCCAGCAGCACCTGCGGCGGCAAGACCGCCAGAGCCTCAAAGGCGACGTCGTCGGACAGCTCGAGGTCGTAGGTGACAGCCAGCTCCAAACGGCCATCCGCGAGTCCACCGAGCAGGTCGGCCTGGCCGCCCTCGACCGGAACCAGTCGCACACCCGGATGCGCAGCGCGAAAGCCGGCCACGACACGCGGCACGATCAGCGGTGCGATCGTCACGAGCGAACCGAAGCTGACCTCGCCAGCGATCTCGTCGCGTAGATCTGTCGCGAGCCGATCGAGATCGTCGGCATGGTCGAGCAAGCTGCGAGCTTCGATCAGCAGCCGTCGACCCGCCGGGGTCGGCACGGCGACGCCGCCGGGTCGCCTCACGAGCAGATCCACACCGAGCTGCCGTTCGAGATCTTGGATTGCCGCCGACACGGTCGATTGTGCAGCGTGTACGCGCCGTGCCGCCTCGCCGATGCCACCCGCCTCGCAGACCGCCACGAAGTGCTCGAGATGACGGAGCGTCGTGCGCACGACTACTCGTCGCCGGGCACGCCGAACGAGGGCGCAGCACCAGGCCGCAACGCGCGCGTGAGATACCCCTCGAGCTCGGGTTCCCAGCGCTGCCAGAGCGCGACGAGCAGGCCAACCGGATCGTCGTCGGCCCAGTCAATGCGCAGGTCCGTCACCGGCCAAGCCACCTCGCGCGCGACAAGGAGCCCGGCAGAATGCACCGGCCCGGCCTCGCCACCCGCGGCGATACCGGCGCTGAGGCCGGCGAGCAGTCGGGCTGCGAGCGGGCCGGTGGCAACCTCGAAGGCGGCCACCGCGATGGCAGGAACATCTGCGGCAGCGAGCAGATTGCCTGCCGAGACGATCGCGCGCCCTTGGTGCTCACCCACCACGCCGAGTGCCTGGCTGCCCGAATAGATCGCGGTCGCACCGGCTGGTGTCACGCAGGTCAGCTGTCGCCAGACAATCGTGTCGGCCGGGTGGGCGGCAACGATGGCCGTGATTGCCTGCTCGGGCGTTTCGCCCGTCGCCAGCCGATCGAGCAGCTCGGGCCCGAGCCGCGGGTCGGTGACATTCTGAGATGCAACGGCACCGACGCCGGCGCGCACGTGTGCGCAGCGCGCCGCCACGGCGGGGCTCGACGACGTGATCGCCACACCAACCTCACCCGTCGCAGGATCCGCCGCGACAAGCGACAGCGTCACGCGGCACTCCCGTCGGGAATCACCGCGGTGATGTCGACCTCGACGAGCCACGTCGGGCGCGCCAGCGCGACGACGACTAGGCCAGTAAAGACGGGGAACACGCCGGGCATGCGCTCGCCGAGCACGCGATAGACCGGCTCGCGATGACGAATGTCCGTCAGATAGATCACACACTTGACGATCTGCGAAAGCTCCGAGCCGGACTCGACCAGCAACAACTCGATGTTGTCCATCACCTTGTGGGCCTGCGCGGTAGGGTCGCCGATGCCAATGTCTTCGCGCGTCTCGAGATCCTGCGCGACCTGGCCCCGCAGATAGACGACGCCATTGGCGACGACGGCCTGGCAGAGATCGTTCGAGAGATTCTGCTCGGGGTAGGTCTCCTTCGTATTGAAGGGCCGGATGCGCCTGTGGACCATTACTGCTTCATCCCTGTTGTTGCCGCGCCGCGGGTGCGGTCGGACAGCCCGGCCGCGTAACGAACGCAATCCGCCGCATTCTCCCAGTCGAAGGTCCGGTACACCGCTGCGAGGTTCGCGAACTCGGGCGACTGCGCGAAGATCTGGAACGTGTGGCGGTGGCCTGCGTAGTCCGAATTGATCAGATCGCGCGCGTAAGCGAGCAGCTTTCGACGGTCTTCCGCCACCCAATCCTCGTTGACGGTATAGAACTTCTCGAGCCACGGGCCAGACTCCGGATGCTCAAAGCTCGCAGCATCGGGCGTCACACAGACCTGCCCACCACAGAGCTCGCGCGCGATGTGCTGCGCGTGCCGATACTGCATCGAGGCGAGCACGCGCCCGCTCATCAGCAGCGACTGATTCGGCATTAGCAGACCCGCCGGGCTCTGCTCTGCCATCGCGATTGACGCGATCAGATGCGCATTGATGCCCTCGCGATAACACGCAAGATGCGCCAGTTTCTCCTGGACCGCCTGCTGCTTCTCGAGCCCCGTTTGGCGCACGTTGAGGAGTGCCGCGCCAATCATCAGATCGGCGATACGGACATTACGCAGCACGAAGGCGAAGGCGCTGTAGCGGTGCAAGGTGGCCCGAATATACGAGGCTGCGGCGGTGTGCTGGTAGAACAGCACGTCCTCCCACGGGATCTCGACATCGTCGAACACCACCAGCGCCTCGACCTCGTCAAAGCGTGCAGCGATCGGATAATCCGCCTCGGAGTGCACGCCCGCAAAGCCTGCGCGACAGATGTGCTTGACGCCTGGCGCTCCCATCTGCGCGATAAAACCGACGGCGTAATCCGACATCTCGTCGGCACCCCAGTTGGCAATCGTTGGCTTCGCAAAGGCCTGGTTGGCATACGCCGCAGCGGTTTCGAACTTCGCACCGCGCACCACGATGCCATTGTCCGTCTCGCGCACGACGTGCAAGAGCATGTCGGGGTCCTGATCCTGCGGGCGCTTCGAACGATCGCCCTTCGGGTCCGTGTTCGCCGAAACATGGAACGGATCGTCGGTCAGTGCCTGATGGATATGCCGCTCGATGTTTGCCGCAAAACGCGGGTCGACGTCGTTGAGCATGTCCTTGCCATCGAACAACGACCACATCTCACCAACCGTCTCGTCGCCAACACGCGTAACGACGCCACCGAGGTCGTCAAAGACCGCCTCGACCGCGGTGCGCTTCTGGTGCCAGTCGTCCTGCGTAAACGGCAGCGAGGTGTTGATGCTGTTGCGCTCGCCCGTCGCATCGACGTACGTCATCACGTCCTGCGTTGCTGCCTCATGTGCCATGTCGTAGACGCGGGCGCGCGCGTCGACGGCCGGCTTAAAGGCCGGGTGCGTCGTAACGTCGTCGACCTTCTCCCCACTAATCCAGATCGCGCGACCATCGCGGATCGACTCGCGGTACTCATCTCCAGTGCGGATCATCAGTTCTCTCCCCGAGCAGGTACGGACGACTCATCCTCGCACCCAACTGCTCACCATACAAACCAGACGATAGCGCACGGCCCATCGGATTTATCGATGGGTAGGACTCGTCGGTGTCAGAGCAACGCCAACGCCTCGAGCGGTGTCACCCGCCGATACGTCTCGCGCGCACTCTTCGGTGCATCAAATAGCGACGCCCGCCACGCCTTCAACTCGGCCTCGCGCGCTTCGTCGATCAACGCTGGGTTTGCAAACAACACGACCTCGACGTAACTCTCGACGACGCGATCACCACGAATCGACAGATCACCACCAGCACTACGCCCCGTCTCGCTGTAGGCGACCGCGCTCGTGATCCGCTCCAGCGCAGACGCGCGGGTCTGACGCTCGATCTCCCCACCACACGCGCCACGCTCGGGAACGGCAAGACGCGTAATCGCACGATCATTGATGGCGCGCAAGAGACTCTCCGCCGTCGGCTCGCACCGCACGTATTTGTGGCCCGGCCAGAGATCGAGTTCGCCATAATCCGCAACCTCGCAACCGGCGCCAAATAGGTAAAAGTCGGCGTACCGAAAATAGTCATCGCCGTAAAGCGCCCGCTGCGCGTCGTAAAAGGCCGTCACCGACAGTGCAATCAGCGCGCTCGCGCCAAGCGCGCCCACTGGCTCGCGTAGCACGAGCCCGAAACGATCGCGGCTGTCAAAACCAGGCCAGACATCCGCGATCCCGCCAGCGCTACCGTCTACCTCGATCGCAAACGAAGCCATTACTAAAGCCGTCGAAGAGTGCACGAGTGGATGCTAAACGACTACGGCGTGTGACAACACTTTGCCGCCGAGGCGGGAATGTCGAGGGTCGGGTTGCGATCAAAGAAGCCCGCCGGCTCGAGTCGGAAGCCGCCCCGAGCAACGGGCATAATCGGCCAATCCTCCAGGCGCACGAAGTGCGTGATGCCCACCGTGTACCAGCACACGACGTCCGTGTTCTCGATCGGGCGATCCGCCTCCGTCCACTGCGGTAAACCCTCCGCGTTGAACGTCCCGTACGGATACGTGCCCGCCGCGTGGCGCTCGTCTTCTGCATAGGGCGTCACCCAGAGAATGTTGCGCCCAAACCCTGCACGCCGAGAGACACTCGATGCCGGATCGGCCAGCATTGGCGTGACGCCGTGCATCGGCACAATTCGATAGCTCGGCGGTCCACCGATCGCGTTCTCGCGATTGGGATTGCCCACATACCAGGCGCGCCCCAGCGTGTCATTCGCATTGCGCATGCCGTCGTGTTCGGTCCGAAAGGTCGTGGTCTTCGAGCGGAAGGCGTTGCCGATCGGGTTCGCCGGCCCGATCGGGATCGCCTCAGCCTCGACCTCGCGCACCGTGTTGTTCGTCCCATCAACATCGAGATCGAGACGGAAACAGAACAGGTGCTGATGATGCGGCGCCGATAGGCCGGCATCGACGAGGTTCGTGCCCTGTAGGACTTCCCCCGGCGCGTGCGCCATCGGCGAGACAATCCCATGCAGCTGCAGCTCGAGCTCGATGTGGCCGTCGAGACCAAAGTTCCAGCGGAAGGCATAGTCGTAGTTGCCGACCGTCGCCATCGAGTTGACGACGAAGCGGCGCGCGCGACGATTCTCGACGAGACCGCTGCCATGGTCTGTGTGCTTCCAGAGCAGGCTGTAATCCTCCTCGTGGAGACAAATCGCATTCTTGATCTCGACGACGTCGCCATGCCCATCAGCGAGGTGCGCGTCGAGGTACGTGATGTCGCCGATGCAGTCACAGCCGAGGACGAGCGAATTCGTGCAGGCGCCGAGGCCATAGTCACCCGCATCAAAATAGGTGCGCCAGTTGTGCATCGGGTGCGGTTCGCCGTAGGGCACGATCAGTTCGGCGCACGAGGCGCGATGCATGATGCGCCGGCCCGCATAGCGAATATCGTGCAGCACGAGACCTTCTTGCGTATCGAGCGATGCAGAGAACTCCCAATCGAGCCACGTGATGCGATTGCCGTCGAGGGCGAATGAGACACCCTCGGGTTGTGTGATCTCGATCGGCTTGAGATCCGTACGGGCTGGCACCGTGCCGGCCGCATACTCGCCATCCGCTGCAGGAATCGGCTTGTCGTCGTACTCCTCGATTGCCAGGATCTTCTTGGTATCAAGATCGATGATGCCGAGCAGGCTCTCGATCGGTCGGGCGTAGCCGTTCTTGCCTGGACGCCCACGGAGGTAGGGAACGACACGCGCGATGCGATGGTGCTCTTCGAGCGGATGATCCATTTTGGAGGCCGCCAGCACGTCAATCTGGACGTACGACATGTCGGTGATGCCGCGCTTGGCGAGCGCTTCGATCATCAATGGGTCGCGCAGCGCGGCATGCTCGGCGGCGACGTACTCGTCCGGCGTGATCGGCGGCTGTACTCCCGGGAAGTGTCGATCCTCGACAATCGTGCTCGCGTCGAGATCGATGGTGATCTCGCGCACCCGGCGCTGGCTGTCGTAGATCGCGGCACGACCACGCCGCTGCGGCAGCAGCCCATCAGCATCGGCCCAAGCGAAGTACGCCGCTTTGTCTGGATCGCGAATACCGACGCTGATAAAGACGGCGTCGCGCGCGCCTGCGGCGGTGCGCGCAAGCTCGGTCGTCCGACGAATCTCGTCCGGTGTCAGCGGGTGGAGCGGGTGCAGTGGCGTTGCGATCCGCTCATCGTGGCATAGTCGGCAGGTTAGTGAGATTTCGTGATGGGGGGCGGACCTCACATCCGCGGGGTTGTGGCGTCCGCCCCCACACACGCAACCACGCTCGACAGACGGTTTGGGGGGCGGACGCCACAACCCCGCGGATGTGAGGTCCGCCCCCCATCACGAAACCGCCTGATCGTCAGCCGTTCTGTTCGACAGCGGCCGCGTCGAGCATCGCGTGGATCATCGCGTGCTTCGGCACGAGCGGCTTGGGGTACGCCGCCCGACTCTGGGTCAGCCCACAATCGAGCAGGGCGTCCGCAATCTTGTAGGAGAGCGGTCCTGGGTTGATGATCGGCACCGGCAGATGCTCGGCGAGGTACGCGTGTGACTGATGCATAGTGGTCGAGCCGAGGCAGATCACGTCGGCGCCATCCTCCTCGACGAGCTGCATCGCGGCAGCAAGCAGCTTCGGGAAGACGACCTCTTCCTTGCCACCAAGCAAGTTGACGACGTCGGGTGGCGTGTCGATATGTCGGATGCCAGCACATTTGTCTTGCAAGCCGAGCTCGTGGACACCCTTCTTGTAGAGCGCCGCCCACGGTGCCCACTGCGTCAGCACACCAAACTTGTTCCCAAGCATCAGGGCAGTCAGGTACGAGGTGCGGCCCGGACCGATCACGGGAATATCGAGCTCGCAACGAATCGCGTTGACGCCCGAGTCGCTCATCGTGTCGATGCAGATGGCGTCGTAGCCATCGTTCTGGATGCGCAGTGCGCACTCGAGCATCGCGAGGTCGGAGAGGATCCAATCGTGGTAATTTTCGTACCACTGCGGACCGGCCGTGACGGGCACGTACTCGAACTCGATGCCCTCCCCCCAACTGACCGACTGCTGTTGGGCACGGCGCCCGGCGAGACCCGTCTCGTCGAAGGCGAAGGGAACAAGGACTGCTATGCGCTTCATGCTGGTGTCTCCTCGTGGATTATCGAACCGGCGACTTAGTCGCCTAATTCGCGAACATCGGTCAGGCAGCCAGTAATCGCCGCTGCGGCGGCCATCGCGGGACTGACAAGATGGGTGCGGCCGTGCCGGCCTTGGCGGCCTTCGTAATTGCGGTTGGAGGTCGAGGCGCAGCGCTCGCCCGGCGCGAGGATGTCGTCATTCATCCCGACACACATCGAGCAGCCCGCGTCGCGCCATTCTGCGCCCGCCTCTATAAAGACTGCACCGAGCCCACGCCGGTCGGCCTCGGCCTTGACGGCCATCGAGCCGGGGACGACGAGGACACGCACACCGTCTTTGACACGCCGGCCGCGCATAATCGTCGCCGCGGCCTCGAGATCTTCGATACGCCCATTCGTGCACGAGCCAATGAAGACGCGGTCGATCGGCAGACCCGCGAGCGACTGCCCCGCCTCGAGTCCCATGTAGGCGAGCGCCCGCAGGTCGCCATCGTTCTGCGGCTCCGGCACCGTCTCGTTGATCTGGATCGACTGCCCCGGATTCGTCCCCCACGTCACTGCCGGCGCGATCGCAGCGACATCGATGGCGACCTCGCGATCAAATGTCGCGCCCTCATCGGTCGTGTAATGGCGCCAGCCCTCGACGGCAGCAGCAAAATCGTGGGGTGCGCACTCGCGCCCCTCGAGGTATGCGAACGTCGTGTCGTCGGCCGCGACGAGCCCAGCTCGCGCGCCCGCCTCGACCGTCATATTGCAGACCGTCATGCGACCCTCCATCGAGAGTCCACGAATGGCATCGCCCGTGTACTCGATGAAGTGCCCCGTCCCGCCCGCTGTACCGAGCTGGCGGATCATCGTCAACACCATGTCTTTTGCCGTCACGCCATGTCCGCGGGCACCATTGAACGACACGCGCATCGTCGGCTGTTTTTTCTGGACGAGCGCCTGCGTGGCCAGTACGTGCCCGACTTCGCTCGTACCGATACCGAAGGCCAGCGCGCCGAATGCGCCGTGTGTTGAGGTGTGCGAATCGCCGCACATGATCGTCATGCCGGGCTGGGTCAATCCGAGATCGGGGCCAATCACATGCACGATGCCCTGTCCCTGCGAGCGGTAGGGCCGCATCGGAATCTGGAACTCGGCGCAGTTGCGCTCGAGCGCTTCGACCTGGAGTCGCGCCATGTCGTCGACGATCGGCAGGTTGCGATTCGCCGTCGGCACAGCGTGGTCTGCCGTCGCGATCGTGCGGTCGGGGCGACGGACACCAATGCCGGCGAGGCGCAACTCGTCGAACGCCTGCGGACTTGAGACCTCCTGCACGAGGTGGAGATCACAGAAGATCAGGTCCTCGTCGACCAGATGGTCGTCCCAGATTTTTGCGATCGCAGTCTGTGGTGTCACGATCAGGATCCTAGGCGGAATCACTGAGAAATGGAAATCATCTACTGCTTGCGAGATTGACGCTAACGCGCCACGATGCACCAACAGCAAAGGAGTAAGGCATGGCGAATCGACTGCAGGGCAAGGTGGTGCTAATCACGGGTGCCGGTTCGGGTATTGGTGAGGCCACGGCGACTCGCTTTGCCGAGGAGGGCGCGACGGTCGTCGTCGCGGACGTGCGCGTCGACGCTGCGGAGAGCGTGGCTCAGACGATTGGTGGCACGGCGATCGGCATCGAGATCGATGTCATCAACCGCCCGTCGATCAAGGCGGCGATCGATACGACCGTCGAATCTTTTGGTGGTCTCGACGTACTGGTCTGCAATGCCGGCGTGACGATCGTGGGTGGCGTCACCGATCTTTCTGAGGACGAATGGGACAAGGAACTCGACACGAATCTCAAGAGCGTGTACCTCTGCGCCAAGGAGGCGTGGCCGCATCTCGAAGCGCGTGGTGGCGGCTCGATCCTCTCGACCGCGTCGATGGCGGGCCAGTGGGCGATCCCCGCTGATGCCGCGTACTGCGCCTCGAAGGCGGGACTGATCATGCTGACGAAGTGCATGGCGCTCGACGGCGCGAAGCAGAACATTCGCGCGAACTGCATCTGCCCGGGCTACACGAACACGCCGATGATCGAGGGCTACTTTCAAGACCAGGCCGACCCTGCAGCTGCGCGTGCGTTCGCCGAGGCGATGCATCCGCTCGGTCGACTCGGCGAGCCGTCCGACCATGCCAACGCCTTCGTGTACCTCGCCTCCGACGAGGCGACTTGGGTGACAGGCACGGCCCTCGTCGTCGACGGTGGCATTACCTGTGGCGTCTGGGGCGGCTAGCGAGATTTCGTGATGGGGGGCGGATCCCACATCCGCGCGGTTGTGGGATCCGCCCCCCCCTTCACGAAATCTCGAGCCCGTCGAGCGCAAAGCCCTGATCATTGGCGACGAGATAGGCGAAGTCGCGACTCGCGGCCGAGACCCGCGCGGCCTGCCTGACGCTCCCCAAATGCGTCCGGCTGCTACAGCCGGCCTTCCGGTGTTGGGACGGCCGCTGTCGCACATGCGGCCAGCACGTCGACCTCAACCAACGCATCCGCTTTCACCGACGAGAATGGCCCGCTAAGAAATCCCTGCTCGCCGTCCTGCATCCACTCTCACGGCGACGTGCGGGCACGCGATCGGCCAGACCGATCATCGCCGCTCGAGAACGTCCGGCGGTATCGGCTCATCCATATGCTCCAGCCAGATCCGCTCGAGCTCTCCGGTCGAGATCAGCGTGGCGAGCGCCCCGTCGATTGCGTCGCATCGGCGAGCGTCGTCGGATCGGAAGGCGATCACGTACCGGTTCGCGGTCGGTAGGAGCGCCGCGATCCGCAGGGCCCGGTTGCGGCGGACGATGGCGCGGAACGGCACGGCGTCGTCGAGGGCGGCATCGATGACACCCTCCAGCAGATCTTCGACGAGCATGCCGAGCACCTTCATGCCAGGGTCATAGACGCGTACCTCAGCCAGTCCGGGCAGCGTGCGTGCCATCTCGAGGTTCGTGCTACCGAGCACCGCGCCGACGCTGCGCCCGGACAGATCGTCGAGCGAGCGGACCGGTCCCTGGTCGCGGACCATCAAGGCCATGTCGGTGCCGCCGTACGGCCGCGACAGGCGGAAGCGCGCGGCGCGCTCCGGGGTTTCGACGATGTTGAACATGATGCAGTCAATCGCCGCCGCCTGGAGCAAATCGGGCAGGTCGGGGAACGGGTGGTAGCACCACTGGGGCGTCCAACCGATAGTGGCGCACAGGCGGCGCACCAGCGCCGGCTCGAAGCCGAGCAGCTCGCCGTCGCGCTCTTCGATCAGCGGTGGCAACGGCTGGTTGCAGCCGATGCGAAGCAGCGTGGAACCGGCGGGTCGGATGGTCACCGCGACACGAGAGGGTCGGCGAACTCGTCAGGCAGCATGACCATGGGGTCAGCCTACCGCAGCCATCGAACTCGTAGTGCTCGTCGCGACCACCCGAGGGGTTCCAATACCTCGGCCGGGCCGATCGTCGAGCCTTGTGGGCTGCGCCAGTGAAGCTGCAAGCAAGCGCCAATTGTCTGGTCGGTACGATCGGGCTGTGCAAGACCAGTAGCAATGTGCACGCGGTTGAGATTTCGTGATGGGGGACGGATCCCACAACGCGAAATCTCAAACCCGTTACGACTGTAGGCGCAGGAGCTCTTCACCATCGCGGGTCCAGACCTGCGTCATCGGCACGCCGGCTGCGTGGAACAAGCCAAGTTGCGGACAGCGCCGGTCGGCTTCGTGGGCGAGCGCCTCGATGCGCTCCGACGATTCGGTCGTTTCAATGCGAAACTCCAGGCCAACATGGAGAAATTCGGGTTGACGATCAGGATCACCATCGAGCAGTCCGCGCAGATCGAGGTCCGACTGGGCGCGGATCTCGAGCCCATCGAGTGCAAAACCCTGAGCGTTGGCGACAATCATCGTCGCGACGTTCGCGCACGAGATTAGTGCGGCCAGCTGATACTGCACCGGCGTCCACCCCGTGTCTGTACCCGCCAGTTCGACGGGATCGCCGATGCTGAAATCGAGCGGCTCGTCGGCAATGATCGGCTCGTGATCTTTGACGGTCAGCGTGCTGGCGAGGCCCCCCTTCGAGCGGCAACGCGCTTTTGTGATCGCGACGTACTCTGGCTGTTGCACGACTTCTGGCATGCCGCAACGATAGCGCGTACCCAAGCCCGCTAGTCGACGGTCGATCTGAACGAGCGCCCACTGAACACCTGAACATTTGCTGTCCAGAGGTATTTCCGAATACGATCTCCGGCATGGCTACGACCGAGACCCAAGAACACGAGGCGATGATCCGTGAGGGCGTCGCCGAACTCTGCAAGCAGTTCCCCGGCGAATACTGGCGCGAGCTCGACCGCGAGCAGGTCTATCCGACGGATTTCGTCAAGAAGTTGTCGGACGATGGCTGGCTCGGCGCGCTGATTCCGGAGGAGTACGGCGGCGGCGGTCTCAGCGAATCCGACGCGGCGATCATCCTCGAAGAGATTAACCATCAAGGCTGCAACTCGGGTGCCTGCCATGCCCAGATGTACATCATGGGCACACTCCTGCGCCACGGCTCGGAAGCGCAGAAGCAGGCGTACCTGCCGGGCATCGCGTCGGGCGACATTCGCCTGCAGGCCTTCGGCGTAACCGAGCCGGATGCGGGCTCCAACACGCTCGCGATCCGCACGCGCGCCGTGCAGCAAGACGATGGCTCGTGGGTCGTCGACGGCCAGAAGATCTGGACGAGCCGCTTCTTCCACTCCGACATGATGCTGCTCCTAGCCCGCACGAGCGAAGTCGTCGAAGGCAAGCCAAAATGGTGGGGCCTTTCGACCTTCCTCGTCGATCTGCGCGAGGCGGGCGAGGCGATCGAGGCGCGCCCGATCCGCACGATGATGAACCACGCCACCTGCGAGGTCTTTATCAAGAACCTCAAACTCCCAGCCGAAGCACTCGTCGGCGAGGAGGGCATGGGCTTTCGCTACATCCTCGATGGCATGAATGCTGAGCGCATTCTGATCGCCGCGGAATGTGTCGGTGATGGTCGCTGGTTCGTCGAGAAGGGCGCCGCCTACGCAACGGAGCGCGTGGTCTTCGGCAAGCCGATCGGCTCGAACCAGGGCGTGCAGTTTCCGCTCGCCCGCGCCCACGCCGCTGTTGAGGCCGCCGATCTGATGCGCCGTCGCGCCTCCGGCCTGTTTGAGGCCGGCGAGCCGTGCGGTGCCGAAGGCAACATGGCAAAACTGTTGGCATCGGAGGCGTCGTGGCAGGCCGCGAATGCCTGCATGGATGCGCATGGTGGCTTCGGTTTTGCCGAGGAGTACGACGTGGAGCGCAAGTTCCGCGAGACGCGGCTCTACCTGACCGCGCCGATTAGCAACAACCTCGTGCTCGCCTTCTTGGGCCAGCACGTCCTGAAGATGCCGCGTTCCTACTAGGCTCGCGGCGACCTACCTGAGAGGGAAATCACAGTGGCTGAAGTCGAGGTTGACGGAGTAAAGATCTGGTACGACGTCCACGGTGAGGGCGAGGAGTACCTGCTGCAGATCGGTGGCGCGGGCTTCGCGCACGAGAACTTCGGTTTCGTAACGCATCTGATGACGCCGCACTTCAAGGTGATCGAGATGGACCTGCGTGGGTACGGCAATTCTGAGCGTCCTGAGCAGCACTACGACATGGATTTGTGGGCCGATGATCTGAAGGCCATCCTCGACGACGCGGGCATTCGCAAAACGCATGTGCATGGCACGTCGATGGGCGGCATGGTTGCGCTGGCCTTTGCCGGACGCCACCCCGAGTACATCGATCGCCTGATCCTCGACTGCCCGCTCGCCAAGAGCGACTACATGGCGGGCGCACACTGGGACGTCTGGGCGGCACTCGCCGAGGCGCAAGGCATGGGCGGCCGCGGGCTCGCCCAGGAGATCGCGACCAAGTGTCTCTCGCGCGAATTCCTCGACACGCCGGCTGGTGATGAGACCGTCGGTGTCATCCAAGGCGTGCTCGAGCGCAACTGCTCGGTGCCGGTCTTTGTCGGCGCCTGCAACGCGATGCGCGACATGGACCTGCGCCCGTACGCGGCAAAGGTGACCGCCCCTACGCTTGTGATGGTTGGCTCCGAGGATTGCTTGACGCCGATCGACACGGGCCCGGATGGTGCGGGTGCACGCTGGATCCACGAGCACATTGCCGGCTCGCAGTTCTACATCGTCGAGGGGTCGGGACACACGAATCTGATGGAGCAGCCCGAGCTGTCCGCAGACGTCGTGATTCGCTTCTTCCAGGGCGAAACCGTGAGCAACGCGTAGGCGTCTGGCGGCGAAGGACTGATGGACACCGTCAACCTCGGCTCGACTGGCCTCCGCGTTTCGCGCGCCTGCCTCGGCACGATGACCTTCGGGCGTCAGGCCGACGAGGCCGAGTCGACGCGCATCGTCGACAAGGCGTTGGCGGCAGGCGTGACGTTTATCGACACGGCGGATGCGTATCCGATTCCGCCAGACATTTCGACGAATGGGCTGACGGAGGAGATCGTCGGGAAAATCCTCGAGGGCCGCCGCGACCAGGTCGTGCTCGCAACGAAGTGCCACTTTCCGATGGGGCCTGCCGCGCATCAGCGTGGCAACAACCGGCTACATATTCGCCGCAGTGTCGAAGCGAGTCTGCGGCGCCTGCGCACGGATTGGATCGACCTGTTTCAGGTGCATCAGATGGATCCCAATACGCCGGTCGAGGAGACGCTCGACGTGCTCGAGGATCTGCGTCGCGAGGGCAAGATTATCTATGGCGGATCGTGCAACTTCAGCCCCGCTGCGACCGCGGGTGCAGCGATTGCAGCGGCGCGTCTCGGCGTCGAAGGCTTCGCCTGTCTCCAGCCGCGCTACAACCTGCTGCATCGCCATTGCGAGCACGCGATCTTTCCGATCGCCGTGGCGGAGGGCATCGGCGTAATCCCGTACAACCCGCTCGCTGGTGGCTTCTTGACGGCCAAGCATCGGGGCCGGCGACCCGACGAGGATCCGCCGGCGGGGCGTTTTTCGTTGCCAGGCATGTCGGGCAATACGTACCGTACGCGCTACTGGAACGACGTCGCGTTCGAGCGCGCCGAACGGATCTTTGCGATCTGCGACGAGGCCGAGCTGGCACCGGCACGCGTGGCGGTCGGCTGGGTACTCGCGCAAGCAGCAGTGACGGCGCCGATCCTCGGGGCATCGAGCGCCGACCAACTCGACGATGTCCTCCCCGCCTTCGATCAGCCGCTCAGCGATGAGCTGCTCGCGCTGCTCGACGAGGCCACACGCGACGCCACGCTGGACTGGCACCAATGAGCACGCGTGACGAGCAGGTGCAGGCCGAGCTAGCTGCTGTCGCGGCCGAGCTCAACGTGCAGCGGGCAACGCTGCGGCTGCAGTCGCCCTACAGCGTCTTCCCGATTGCCTACGAACACTGCACACCGGGTACGCAGTCGATTCGCGACACGCCTCGGCTCGATATGTCGCGCCAGCCGGTGGTCCTAAAGATGCAGGCCGGCGCCAGCCAAGTCGTCGAGAACGATTGTGCAATCGCAACGGACGATGCGGCGTATCACGAGATGCGCGAGATGTTCGGCGGCATGCAGGCGCAGATCGTGACCGCCAACCGTGATGCAGATGGAGCGATCGTGGGCCTGTTGTCCGTGCACGACCTCGTTGCCTCCCGCACTTGGACGGATGCTGAGACTGCTCGCGCCCGCACTGCTGCCGACCGACTGCACGAGCTGACGCGCTAATGGCCGAACACCACCTCGCCCCACCGATCCGCCGCCCGCTTGCCGAGCTGCCCGAGACGGGACACAATCGCTGGCACCCCGACCTCGAGCCCGCGCTCGTCGTCAAGGATGGCGACGAGATCCTGATCGACTGTCGCGATGGTCTCGATGGGCAGGTGATTGTCACCAGTACGGACGAGGATCTGCTGACGATGGACCTCAACCGGCCCCACCCGCTGACCGGACCGATCTTCGTCGAAGGCGCGCAGCCCGGCGACGTGCTGCAGATCGACATCCTCAATGTCCGTACCGACACGTTTGGCTCGACCCCGATTATCCCGGGCTTCGGTCTGCTCGCCGACCGTTTTCCCGACCCGTACCTCGTCACGTGGGGTCTGCACGACGGCTTCGCGTCGAGTGGTCGCATGCCGGGGATTCGGATTCCCGAGGATGCCTTCGTCGGGGTGATCGGCGTCGCCCCATCGGCCGAGCGGCTGGCGATCTGGAATGCGCGCGAGGCTGCAGTCGGCGCCTTGCCACCAACCGCCGAGGGTGCAGCACCCACGCACGAGCCGTACGCCTCGACGGGCGCGCGCACGATTCCGCCACGCGAACTTGGCGGCAATCTCGACGTGATGCAGATCCGTACGGGCTCCACGGTTTTTATGCCCGTTGACGTTCCCGGCGCGTTGCTCTCGCTCGGCGATATCCACTACGCCCAGGGTGACGGCGAGGTCTGTGGCACAGCGATCGAAACACATGGTCAGGTGCGCATCCGCGTACGCGCACTGCGCAACGTCAAGCACTATCCGACGACGCCGATTATCGAATCGACCGAGCCCGCCTTCCGCGCGCGCCGCCACATCAGCACGACCGGTATGCCGATCGACGACGAGGGCCGCATCCACCCGATGGACACAACGCTCGCCGCCAAGAACGCAATCGAGTTGATGATTCGGTGGCTCGGTGACGAAGTCGGTCTGTCACGCGAGCAGGCCTATGTTCTGTGCTCGGCTACCGTCGATCTCCGTATCTCGGAGATTGTCGATGTCCCGCACCCCGTCGTGTCGGCACTCTGCCCGCTCGACGTGTTCCAAGAGATTCGCCCGCAGCGCGGGTGAGCACGAAACGGTCCGAAAGACCAGGAGGTCAACATCATGGGCGTTGTCAAGGGTTGGGAAGGTCGCTTCTACGAGGACTTCGAAGTGGGCGATATCTATCGCAGCCGCCTCGGTCGTACCGTCTCTGAAGTCGACAACACGTGGTTTACGAACCTGACGTTGAACACGAACCAGTCGCACTTCAATGCGACATTCGCCGAGGCTTCGCCGTTTGGCAAGATCCTCGTCAACTCGTGCTTCACGCTGTCACTCGTGACCGGACTGTCCGTCACCGACGTGTCCGAGAACGCGATGGCAAACCTCGCCTGGGACGGCATTATCCTGCCGAACCCCGTCTTTGTTGGTGACACGCTCTGGTGCGAGTCCGAAGTGTTAGAGAAGCGCGAGTCGTCGAGTCGCCCTTACGTCGGTATCGTCGGCATCCGCTCGCGTGGGCTCAACCAGCGTAAAGAAGTCGTCGTCGAGTTTCGTCGCAAGATGATGATCTACAAGCGCGAAGGCTCCAAGAGCCCCGAGGTATTCCCCGTCACTGACGCGGATTGGAAGGTCTGATGTCTCACGATCGCCAACACCTACTGCAAGCACCCGGCGCGTATTTCGCCGCCGTCGACGCCAAGGATAAGGAGGGCGCACTGGCCTTCTTTGCCGATGACGCCACCTTCACGATCCAGAGTGCCCACGTCGCATTGGTCGGCAAGGAAGAGATTCGTGGCATGTTCACGAACTTCTTCGGCGACTACTCGCACATCGAGCACAACATCACGAACATCGTCGTCGACGAGGCCGTGGGCAAGGCGTCGACCGAACAGTCGTGCCCGCACATCAAGAACGACGGCTCGCTGGATCATGCGATCACCTGTAACTTCTTCGCCTTCGACGCGGCAGGTAAGTTCTCGCGTGTGATCGTTTGGATCGACGGCGTCTCGCCGTTGCGGGACTAGCGATGTCTCTCCGCGCCCGACTCCAGAGCGGCAAGATCCTCGTTGCACCAGGCGCCTACGACGCGCTGACCGCGCGCCTGCTCGAACAGGCCGGCTTCGAAGCGGTCTACCGCGGTGGCTACGCGGCGTCTGCTGCTGCCTTCGCGCTGCCCGACCTTGGCATCACCACACTGACCGACATGGTCGACCACGCGCGGCGCATGACGAGCGCGATCACCGTGCCCGTGATTGCCGATGCCGACACGGGCTATGGCGAGGTGCCGCAAGTGATCCGCACGGTGCAAGAACTCGAGCGTGCCGGCGTGGCCGCGATCCAGCTCGAGGATCAGGTCTTCCCGAAGCGTTGCGGCCACATGGAAGGCAAGAAGGTGATCCCGGCCGTCGAGATGGTCGTCAAGTTGCGGGCCGCACTCGACGCTCGCCGCGACCCCGAGACGGTCATCATCGCGCGCTCGGATGCGACTGCCGTGACGGGCCTCGACGACGCCATTGCGCGCTCGCGGATGTACGCGGACGCGGGCGCCGACGTGATCTTTATCGACGCTCCAACCAGCGAGGACGACCTTAAGGCGATTGCCGCTGGCGGCATCAATGCCGTGCTGATGGTCAACGTCTCCGAGTACGGCAAGACGCCGGACCTCGGCGCGCAGCGCTTCGAAGAGCTCGGCTTCGGGCTCGTCATCTACCCCTCGTCGACGCTGTTTGCAGCCGCACAATCGACGAAAGAGTTGGCGGCGCAACTGATGGCCGATGGCTCGACGGTTGCGTCGATGGGGCGCATGATGCCGTTCGACGAGATCAATGGAATACTCGGTAAGGACGAATGGGACTCCGCCGAGGACACGCTACGAGGAGTGTAATGAGCCAGCAGAACGAAACCGTCAGCATGCTGTTTATGCCCGTCATCGCACTCGGTGCGGGCGCGGCCTTGGAGGCCGGACACCACCTCAAGCAGTTGGGTGTCACGCGCGTGCTGCTCGTCACCGACCAGTTTCTGCTGCAGAGCGGCATCGTCGAGCCCGTGGCGGCTGCGATTGTTAAAGACGGCATCGAGCTTGTGATGCACGCCGTGCCAACGGGCGAGCCGACCGAGGCGACGATGCAGGAGGCCGCGGATGCGGCGATCGCTGGCAAGGTCGACGGCGTCATCGGCGTCGGTGGCGGCTCTGCACTCGATACCGCCAAGGCTGCGGCACTCGTCGCGACACACGGCGGCCCGCTGCGCGATTGGATCAACGCGCCGCTCGGCGGGGCCCGCATTCCGCCCGGGCCTCTGATGCCCGTCGTCGCCGTACCGACCACGTCGGGCACGGGCTCCGAGGTGACCGCTGTTGCGGTGCTCGACCTCAAGACCGAGCGCGTCAAGACCGGGATTGCGCATCCGTTCCTGCGCCCGCGCGTCGCGCTCTGCGATCCCACGCTGACGCTCGGTCTACCTGCGGGTGTTACCGCTGCGTCCGGCATCGATGCCTTGCTGCACGCGGCCGAGGCGTACACCTCGATTTCGTATCTTGAGCGTCCGAAGCCCGAGACGCCGGGGCAGCGGCCGAACTATCAGGGCTCTGCGCCGATGGCGGATATCTGGGTGGAGCGCGCGATCGAACTGGTTGGTCAGCACCTGCGTCGTGCCGTCGAGGATGGCTCGGATCTCGAGGCGCGCGAGGGCATGATGCTCGCTGCGATGGCGGCCGGCATTGGTTTCGGCAATGCGGGTGTGCACATCCCCCATGCCTGCTCGTACCCGATCGCGGGCCTCAAGCACGCCTGGGCACCTCCGGGGTATCCCGGCGAGGCGAAGTTCGTGCCGCATGGCTTGGCCTGCGCGTTGACGGCACCAGCCGCTTTCCGTCTGATCGAACCTGCGGTGCCGGAGCGTTCGCGTCGAGCGGCCGAACTCTTGACCGGTCAGCCTGTCGCTGCTGACGACCACGACGCGTTGGCGCGCGCCACGGCCGAGCTGATGGCCGACATCGGCTGCCCAACGACGATCACCGAGGTGGGCTATCGCGAGGCCGACATCCCCGATCTCGTCGCGGGTGCGCTGCTGCAGCAGCGACTGTTGGCGTGCTCGCCGATGCCGGTTAGCGAAGCCGAACTCACTCGGGTCTTCCGCGACTCACTCTAGATTTCGGGTTCAGGCTCGATTTCGTGCTGGGGGCGGACGCCACATCACGAAGCTCGCAACGGGTTGCGAGCCACAACCGCCGAGACTAATGCGAGCACGGCCATCAACGCGAAGGCGAGGCCACCAATGGAGTTATCCATCAACAAGCCGACAAATGGCGTTAGGGCCAAGGCAAAGACCGCGCCCGCCATATTGACGAATGCAATCGCAGCCGCCGGAAAGTTTGGTTCGGCCTTGACCGCCACGGCAAAGATTGCGCTGAAGGGAATGGCGAGTCCAATACCCACCAGGAGCGACGCACTAGCGGCAATCCAAGTCGGTGGACTCAAGGCGAGCACACCCAAACCCGCAGCCGTCACAACGATCGCAACGGGGCCGAGATAGAACCACGGAACGCCGCGAGCAACGAGTGCACCACCAACCGGGCGAAAGACCGCCGCGATACCGAGCAAACCAAAGCCGATTGCGCCAGCAAGAAACGTCGAGACCTGCCCGTTGACGAGGTGCGTCACGATCCACGCGCCGATCACGAGGCTCGCACCAAAGCTCGTGCTGTGGATCAATGCGAGGCGCCAAAGCGGACCCGATCGCAGCACCACACCAAGATGTTCAACCACGCTGCCGGCCACAGGGCGCGGCGCGTCACCGTCCTTTGGGCCGAACAGCACTGCGACCAACGAGAGGCCCGCGGCGACAAAAAAAGTCAGCCGCCACGACATGCCGTAATGATCGAACATCGCACCCACAAGCAGTGCGAGGCCCAATCCAAACGTTGCGGCACCTCCAAAAATCCCCGCCAAAAACGGTCCACCTAGCCGGCGCGCACCATCCAGGCCGCCGACAAAGATGGGGCCGGTCCCACAACCAGCGATCAAGCGCGACAACCCCAACAGCCAGAATACCGGGCTAATCGCTCCGAGCAGGTTCGCTGCAGTGACAAGCACGAACGCGTAGCGCACGAGTTTGAGTGGGCCAATCCGCTGGGCGGGCTCGGCTGCAGGTAACTGCGACAGCGCGTGCGTCACCAACAGCAGCGTCGTCAGCACACCAACGGCGCCAAGGCCAACACCGAAGTGCGCTCCGAGCTCCTCCGCGATCGGCCCCATCAGTGCAAAGTTGTAGCCAATGGCAATCGCAATCAAGAAAACGCGTAGTATTAGCGTCCAAGTTGGTCGGGCGAAATGGGTAGGTGGCATCAGAAGATTTGGTGCCTCTAGTTTGACACCGACACCCGAGTGACTCTATAACGCATTGTCCCCGGAGGATTTACGGTAGCCGTCGCTCGTCGACGATTACCGCTACCGGGATCGGGAACGAACAGAAATTATCGGAGGAGCCGGATGAAGCGCATTGGAGTCGATGTCGGAGGGACGTTTACCGACCTCATCTATGTGGACGATGAGAAGGGCACGGTATTGGTGCACAAGACGCCATCGACACCGGCCGACCCATCGATCGCCACCGTCGAGGGCATCGCGACGTTGTGCGAAATGGCCAAGATCAAGCCATCGGAACTCGACCAGGTGTTCCACGGCACAACCGTCGCCACCAACATCGTGATTGAGCACAACGGTGCGGAAGTCGGGATGATCACGACGCGCGGCTACCGCGACATCCTGCACATCGCGCGACACAAGAAGCCGATGAACTTCTCGCTCTGGCAGAACCTGCCATGGCAGGCCTTCCCGATCGCGCGTCGCCGCAATCGTCTAACCGTCAACGAGCGCATCCTGGCCGATGGCTCTATCCAGATCCCGCTGGATGACCGTGAGGTCCGCGCCGCAGTCCGCAAGCTTAAGGCGGCCCAGGTCGAATCGGTCGCCGTCTGCCTGCTGTTTTCGTTCCTCAACGATGTGCACGAAAAGCGCGTCGCCAAGATCGTGCGCGAAGAATTTCCCGAGGCATACATCTCTGTCTCGAGCGAAGTGATCCCGCAGTACCGCGAGTACGAGCGCTTCTCGACGGTTGCGCTAAACGCGTTCATCGGTCCGAAGGTCAGTAACTACGTCAAGCGCTTCGACGCCGAGCTACGCAAGATGGGCGTCAAGACGGGCGTCCAGTTGATGACGAGCGCCGCCGGTGTGGCGACGCCGAAGGCCGCGATTGAGCGTCCCGTCAACCTGCTGATGTCCGGCCCGATCGCCGGCGTCGTCGGTGGTATCTGGGCCGGTAAGGTAGCCGACGAACCGAACGTGATTACGCTCGACGTCGGCGGCACCTCGGCCGATATCGGCTTGGCCCAAGACGGCAAGCTGCGCATGAAGCACCTGCTCGACACGAAGGTCGGTCCGTACCAGGCGATGATCCCGATGGTCGACGTCGACACGATCGGTGCCGGCGGCGGTTCGATCGCGTACATCGACTCGGGCGGCATCTTCCGCGTCGGGCCGCGCTCGGCTGGCGCCACACCGGGCCCCGCCGCGTACGACCAGGGCGGCACCGAGCCGACAGCGACCGACGCGATCATCGCGCTCGGCTGGCTGCGCCCCGAACTGTTCCTCGGCGGCAAGAAGGACCTCCGTGTCGATCTGGCCCGCAAAGCAATCGACTCGAAGATCGCGAAGCCGTTGAAGATGAGCACCGAAGAGGCCGCTCTCGGCATCTTCAAGGTGCTCGTGCACTCGATGGTCGATGCGATCGAGCAGTCCTCGGTCCGCAAGGGCTTCGACCCGCGCGAGTTCGCACTCGTCGCTGAGGGTGGCGGTGGCCCGCTGTTCGCGAGCCACATCGCGCCTGAGGTCGGCGTCAAGCACGTGTTGGTGCCGAACTACCCGGGCATCACCGCGGCCTTGGGGCTGCTGACCACGGACCTCGTCTACGAGTACACAAAGACGTCGTACGTGATGGCTTCGGAGCTTGCGGCCAACCCGAAGGCGAGCGCGCTGCTGGCGAAGCAGTTCGCTGTACTCGAGAAGGAGGCGATGAAGCAGTTCGCAGCCGATAAGGTTGCGAAGTCGCGGATCCGCTTGGAGCGCGTCGTCGATGCCCGCTATGAGGGCCAAGGCTACGAGCTGCGTGTCGATGCCAAGGGCGGCGCCATCAATGCTGCTTGGATCAAGGACATCAAGAATCGGTTTCACGACATCCACGAGCGCGAGTTTTCGCGGCGCTTCGAAGGTGCCGACGTGCAGATTGCGAACATTCGCGTCCGCGCGATTGGCGAGATGCCCGGCCTCAAGCCGACGCTGGTCAAGAAGGGCACGGCGACTCCGCCGCAGGGCGCGCTCAAGCTGACGGCCGATGCGTGGTTCGAGAAGGCCGGCAAGCTGGCGAAGTTCAAGACGAAGTTCTACGAGCGCACCGAACTCCGTGCCGGCAACCACATTTCTGGTCCGGCGATCATCACACAGTTCGACTCGACAAGTGTCGTCCCACCGGGCTATACGGCCGACGTGGACAAGCACGGCAACCTGATCATCAAATACTCCGCTGCAGTGGCCAAGGCCGCTGAGAGCGGCCACTAACCCCGACTGCGAAAGAAGAGGCATTCCCATGGCTGATCTGCCAGAAGTTGGCATCAATCCCGGCAAGCCCACCCGCAAGCGGGTTGGCGTAGATCCGATTACTTTGCGCGTGCTCGGTGGCGCATTTGACGCGATTGCGCAGGAGATGGCGGGCGTCTTGTTCCGCATGTCCTACTCGTCGATCATCCGCGAGTCCGAGGATCTCGGCGCGGGCCTGTTCGACGTTGATGGTCGCGAGCTCTGCGAGTCCGAGTCGACGCCGATGCATATTGGTTCGTTGCCGTGGTACATCCGCGGCTTCTTGCATCGGATCGACAAGAAGTCGCTGAAGGACGGCGACGTCATCATCCACAACCACCCGTACCTCGGCGCGTCCCATACGCCGGATATCGCGGTCGCTGTGCCGATCATCTGGAAGGGCGAGGTGCTTGGCTTTGCGGCCGTCACCGCGCACGTTTTGGATGTCGGTGGCTCGTATCCGGGCATCAACGCGGACGCCTTCGACATGTACGCCGAGGCGAAGATCTATAACGGCCTCAAGTGGTACGAGGACGACGTGCTCAACGAGGACCTCGACAAGATGGTCTTCGACAACGTGCGCACTGAGACGATGAACCGCGGCGACATGGACGCGATGATGGCTGCATGTCGGCTCGGCCGTGACCGCTTCTACCGCCTGCTCGAGAAGTACAGCGCCGACACGTGCATGTCGGCGGCGTACGACTGGATGGATTATTCGGAGAAGCGCCTGCGCGACGAGATCAAGAAGCTGCCTGATGGTGAGTACGTGTCGCCGACGGCGTGGCTCGACGATGATGGTCGCAACCGCGATGTGCGGCTGCGGGTGGAGACGAAGGTCATTGTCAAGGGCGATCACATCACGATCGACCTGACGGGTTCGAATGCAGAGGTTCCGACGGGGTATAACGTGCCGTTCGAGGGGTCGCTGCTGGTCGCGGCGTACTTCGCGATCCGTACGATCCTGCTGGATCAGGATCGCCTCGACGAGCCGGTGCCACAGAACGACGGCATCTTTCGCTGCGTCGATGTGATCGCACCGAAGGGTTCGATCTTCAATCCGAACTTCCCGCGGGCCTGCTTCTCGCGCTTCAACCAGTGCCAGCGTGTCGTGGACAACACGATCGTGGCGCTTTCGAAGGTCGTGCCAGATCTCGTCACGGCGGGTAACTCGGCGGCGATCCACTTCTGCTCGTACGCGGGCTTCATTCCCGAGAAGGGCGAGTACTGGCTCTATCTCGAGGTCAATGAGGGCTCGTATGGTGGCCGCAAGGGCCGCGACGGCATGGATTCTGTCGACTGCCTGATGGCGAACACGCGCAATAACCCGATCGAGGAGCTCGACATGCGCTTCCCGATGCGGACGGAGCGCTACGAGCTGCGTGACGAGCCGGCGGCGCCGGGTCAGTGGCGCGGTGGTGTCGGCATCGTGCGCACGAACCGGTTCTTGGAGCCGGGTGCGTACTCCTGTGAGGGCGATCGTCATACCGATCCCCCGCGCGGCATCTTCGGCGGCTATGACGGCCTGCCAGCGATCGTTCGGCACCATCAGGCTGCCGGTGGTTTCGCGGAGATTCCCGCCAAGGTGACGGGTCTGATGTGCGAAGCTGGCGATGCGATCGAGTTGATCGAGCCGAATGGTGGTGGCTACGGCAACCCTCTCAAGCGCGATCCAAAGCTGGTCGTCGAGGACATCCTCGACGACTTCACGACTGTCGAGTTGGCCCGCGAGGCCTATGGCGTCGTGCTCGATCCCAAGTCGCTCGAGATCGACATGGTCAAGACCAAGCAGCTGCGCGCGCAGTTGCAGAAGAAGCGTGGTCGCAACTTCCAGGGCGAGATGCTCTCCCTGGTGACCCTCCCGCACCGCATGGCTATCTCGCCGCACACGGGCAAGACGGTTGCACCCAAGGCTGCTCCAAAGAAGAAGGCTCGCGTTTCGTGATGGGGTCAGGACTGGACAAAGGGGTCAGACCCCTTTGTCCAGTTAGAACTGCAGCGGACGCGGGCGCTTGTGCGCACAAACTGGACAAAGGGGTCTGACCCCTTTGTCCAGTCCTGACCCCATCGCAAAACCTCATCACGAAACCGACTACCCTGCCTGATATGCGTAGACCCCTTGAAGACGTCACGATCCTCGCGATCGAGCAGTACGGTGCGGGTCCGTGGGGCACGGTGCACTTGGCCGATCTTGGTGCGCGCATCATCAAGCTCGAAGATCCGGGCAGCAAGGGCGACATTGGCCGCTACGTGCCGCCCTTCCAGGAGGGCGAAGACTCGCTCTTCTTTGAGACGTTCTGCCATAACAAGGAGTCGATCTCGCTCGACCTGCGCAGCGCCGAAGGCCGCGCGACGTTCGAGCGCCTCGTCCCCCACGCCGACGCCGTCTTCTCGAATCTGCGCGGCGACGGTCCGGGCAAGCTGAAGATCCTCTACGACGATCTCAAGCACCTCAACCCGGCGATTGTCTGTTGCTCGCTGAGTGGCTTTGGGATGACAGGGCCGCGCGCAGCCGAGGGTGGTTACGACTACATCGCACAGGGCATGGCGGGCTGGATGAGCCTGACGGGCGATCCCGATGGGCCACCCGTCAAGAGTGGTCTATCGCTTGTCGATATGTCGACAGGGTACGCGGCTGCGCTCGCCTTGATGTGCGCGCTCTGGCGTGCCCGCCGCGACAACGAGGGCTGCGATGTCGATGTCTCGCTATTCGAGACGGCACTCAATCTCGATATGTACGTCACGACGTGGCACCTGTCGCGCGGCTGGGAACCGATCCGTACGCGCAACTCGCAGCATCCCTCCGTCGTGCCGTTTGGCAACTTTCCCACGGCCGATGGTTGGGTCGTGATTGCCTGTCCGAAGCAGAAGTTCTTCGAGCATCTGGTGGGCGCGCTCGGCATCGAGTGGATGTTGGAGGATGAGCGCTACGCCACGATGGCTGCTCGCCTGACGAACCGCGAAGCGTGCGCCGCCGAGCTCGAGCAAGTGCTGACAACGCGTACGACGGACGAGTGGTTGCCGATCTTTGCTGCGGCCGACGTACCGAGCGGTCCGATCTATTCGGTCGAGCAGGCCTGTGCAGACCCGCAAACGATCGCGCGCGATCTGATCGCCGAGACGGAGCATCCCGTGCTTGGTACGGTGCGCCAGATTCGCTCGCCACTGCGCATGCCGGGAGCCGCCGAGGAACTCAAGCCCGCTCCGAAACGTGGCGAGCATACGCGGCTGGTGCTGCAGCAGCTGGCCGGCATGGACGACGCAGAAATCGACGCTCTCGCCGCGGCAGGCGCCTTCGGCGACGTCAAGGTCTAGGAGGACACGATGGCCCGCAGATTGACAATCGACCGTGATCGTTCGACACAGCGCATCGAGCACGATATTGAGACGCTGGCCGGCCCGGACTTTACGGAGTCCGACCAGGCGATTCGTCGCTATGCCTACACGGCCGTCTACGAGAACACGCTGCAGTACTTTACGCGCGAGCTCGAGGCGATTGGCTTCGAGGTCTGGCGCGACCCCGTCGGCACGCTGGTTGCGTCGAATGTGCCGAAGGGCGCGCCCGCCTTCGGGATTGGTTCGCATTGCGATTCGAATCGCAATGGTGGCAAGTACGACGGCACGCTTGGTGTTGTGACCGCGCTCGAGGTCTGCCGGCTCGCGCAGGAGTCGGGTGAGCAGATTCCGCTCCGGCTGATCTCCTTCCTCGAAGAGGAGGGCTCCGGCTTCGGGCAGATGCTGCTCGGATCGCGCATCATGGCGCAGCGTGTCACGGAGGAGGAGTTGCAGACAACGATCCTCGCGCCCGATGGCACCACGTTCTGGGAGTCCGCCAAGAAGGCCGGCTATCCCGTGCAGAATTGGCGCGACAGTAGCTACGAGTTGGATGGTCTGACAGGCTGGATCGAGGTGCACATCGAGCAGGGCCGCGTCCTCCAAGACACGGGCAACCGGATCGGCATTGTGCATGCGATCGCCGGCTATGTACATGGCGATTTTCGCTTTACGGGCCGTGCGGACCATGCGGGTGCGACGCCGATGGATTTCCGTCTCGATGCCAGTATTCCGGCCGCTGAGACGATCCTCGAGGTGCAGCGTCTCGCCAATGAGATCGGCGACACGACGGTTGGTACGACGGGCGAGATCGAGTCGTTTCCGAGCCTGATCAACGTCGTGCCGGGCGGCGTGCGCGTCTCGCTCGACACGCGCTCGGTCTCGGGCGGGCACTTGAAGCTGCGCGATCGCATCGCTGCGTATGCCGAGGAGCGCGCCAAGGCGAGTGGTTGCGAGTTCGAGTGGGTCGAGCGCCAGGGCCTCGCGGTGACACCGATGGATGAGGGCATCGTCGCGGCGCTGCGTGTCGAGGCCGAGGCGACGGGCGAGCCATTTATCGTGATGCCTTCGGGTGCTGCGCACGACACGATGTGCGTTGCCGATCGCGCACCGACGGCGATGGTCTTTGTCCCCTGCAAGGATGGTTTGTCGCACACGCCGCTCGAGGATGCGGACACCGCCGACGCTGCGCTTGCAGCCGAGATTATCCTCGGCGCGATTATGTCGCTGCAGTCTTAGAGGTCGAGTTTGAGCCGGTCGCCGGCGGCGCGCGACACGCAGATCATCATCACGTCACCCGCGGCCTGCTCGTCGTCGTCGAGTACGTGATCGCGATGGTCGATCGCGCCGCTGATGACATCCGTTTCGCAGGTGCCGCAGTTGCCTTCGCGACAGGAGGTCAGCACGCGTCGACCGCTGGTTTCGATCGCGTCGAGAATCGACTGGTCTGCGGCGACGGCAATCTCGCTGCCGTCGTTGAGCTCGACGATGAAGGCGTGGTCTGCGATGCGCTTATTCTGGCACGAGTGGAGTCCATCCAGAAGACGGTATCGTGGTGCTGGGAGGTTCGATGTGGACGCTAGCGGAGCACTAGAACCAGCACCCGGCGTGCCGATTTTTTCGGACGATCCGTACTCGGATGCCAACCTGACGAACCCGTACCCACTGTTCGACCGCATGCTCGAGGCAGGTCCAGCCGTGTGGCTCGAGCAGTATGGCGTGCACGCGTTTACGCGCTTCGATGCGTGCCGCGCAATTCTCGTCGACCACGAGACATTCATTTCGAGCGCGGGTGTCGGGCCGACGAATCTGCACATTACGCCGAATTGGCGCCCGCAGGGAATTCTCGAGTCGGATCCGCCGCGGCATACGCCGATGCGTGCGGCGATGACGAGCGCGATAGCGCCGCGTGCCATGCATAAGCTGCGTCCCGGCTTCGACGCCTACGCCGCCGAACTGGTTGGGCAGGTGCTCGAGCAAGGCGAGGTCGACCTCGTCCACGATCTCGCGGAGGTGTTTACGCTGCGCGTCTTTGGCGATGCGGTTGGCATTCCGCGCGAGGGTCGTGCCGAGAATCTGATTACGCATGGCGCGATGAACTTCAGCTTCTTTGGCCCCGACAACGCGTTGCATCGCTGGCACGTCGAGCGCGGCAAGGACACGGTCGAGTGGGTCATGAACAACTGTGATCGCGAGGTCTTGAGCCCCGATGGCATGGGTGCGCAGATCTGGGCACTGGCCGATCAGGGCGTGATCCCACCCGAGCAGGCGCTGCTGCTGGTGCGGGCGATGCTGTCGGCGGGGCTCGATACGACGATACTGGCGATCGGCATCACGCTCAACGTGATGGCTCGCCAACCCGAGCAGTGGGCGATGGTGCATCAGGACCCCGAGCTGGTCAAGTTTGCGATCGATGAGGCACTGCGCTTCGACTCGCCGTTTCAGTCGTTCTTTCGCACGACGAAACGCGACGTCGAGATCGCGGGTGTGTGCTTGCCCGCCGAATCGAAGGTCTTGTTGTTTCTCGGTGCCGCCAACCGCGATCCACGTCGCTGGGGCGAGACGGCTGACACGTTCGACATCACACGCAATACGGGTGGCCAGCTCGCCTTTGGGATGGGTATCCATCAGTGTGTTGGGCAACCGATCTCGCGCCAAGAGTCCGCTGCGCTAATCATGGAGCTCGCTCGTCGCGTCGAGCGCCTCGAGCTAACCGCCGAGCCGACGCCGTTTATCCACAACACGCTGCGCGGCTGGACGAGCCTGCCGGCGCGCTTGTCGCCGGCCTAGCGGGCGAGGGGCGACGAGCGCATCAGCCAAGCGTTCAATGCATTGACGATGGCGTCTTTGCAGGCGAGGTCGATGCGTCCGATCACGTCACCAACGCGTAGCGGGCTGATTGTCCGAACCTGCTCCGTCATCGCAAACGTTGGCAGTCGTAAGCGTGTCGGTCCGGTCACGGGAACGTGGTTTACCCACTCGCGATTCGTCTTGGTGCAGGGAACGATCGTGACGAGGCCTTGCCGCGTGGTCGACAGATGCCGCGTTGAGGAGACCACAATCGCTGGACGGCGACCGCGCTGCTGATTGCCGATACCCGCGCCGAGGTCGGCCCAGATGATGTCTCCGGGCGCGAGGTCCATCACCACTCCTCGTCTTCGAGCCCATCGCTGCTGGTGATATCCCAGACTGCGCTCTCGGCCATGTACTCCGCCCACACCTCGTCCGATGCCGCATTCATCTGCGCGACGGCCTTCGCGGCCCATTGATCCGACTCGTATTCCTGCAGCAGCGCGTCCATGAACTGGTTGATCGTCATGTTCCGGTCTTTGGCAGCAGAACGTAAACGCTCGCGGAGGATCCGCTCCACTTTGATCGTGGTGTCGAGAGGCATATCCAAAAGCATACCCTTATTATTCTCTGTCATGCAAGTAGCGTGTGCCAGGTCGCCTCCGCGCGTGCATACACGGAGCGCGCAGTTGCCTGCCGGTTCTGCCCGAACAGACACCGGCTGCGCACGCTTCGCTGCGGTGCAGGCGGCGATTGCTGCGTCGCGCACCCGCGCTCTGGCACTCCAACCTCACGTCGTCGTTGGCAACTGAGACCTCGGACCGCAACGCAGTGCTTTGGTGGCGCCACCAGTTGACCCACACCCACCCTCTCGCCTAGGCTCTCGGCATACATTCCCTGAGGAGAGAATTTTCCGATGAGCAACCCGTACCCACATCTGCTGAGCCCGTTGAAGATCGGTTCGACGGAAGTCCGCAACCGTGTGATGCAGACCGCCCACGTGAAGATGTACTCGCAGAACGGGATCAACACGCAGCGCGACGTTGACTATCAGGTGGCGCGCGCCAAGGGCGGTGCGGGACTGCTGATCACGGGCAATCGTCTCGTCCACCCCACGTCGACGACCGGCTATCAGCGCTTCCCGTGGGCATTCCTCAAGGATGCGGTTGCGACGAATCAGTGGCTGACGACCGCGGTGCACGAACACGGCGCAAAGATCTTCGAGCAGCTCAACCACTTCGGCGGTAACGCGACCAGCGACTCGGCCGACGACATCCGCGTCTTGTGGGGCCCCTCGAACGTCAAGAGCCCCGCCTACGGCGAGATGCCGAAGGCGATGGAGCGCGAGGACATCCAGGAGCTCGTCGACTGGTGGGCGCACTGCGCCGAGCTGTCCCGCGAGGGCGGCTTCGACGGCACCGAGGTGCACATCGCGCACTCCTACCTCCTGCACCAGTTCTTCTCGCCGCTGTACAACAAGCGCACCGATGAGTACGGCGGCTCGCTCGAGAATCGTCTGCGTCTGACGCGCGAGGTGATCGACGCGATCCGCGACAAGGTCGGCGACGACTGGACGGTCGGCATTCGCCTCAACCTGCACGACTTCATGCCGGGCGGCCTCGACGTCGACGACGCGATCGCCGCTGCGCAGCACCTGCAGGAGCACTGCAAGATCGACTTCATCAACGTCTCGGCGGCCGGGTACCACAACATCCACATGGCGATACAGCCCTCGGACGAGCCGGACGGCTACCTCGTCGAGATGACGTCGCGCGTCAAGGCGGTCGCCAACGTCCCCGTCTTCACCGTCGGCGGCATCAAGGACCCGCAGCTGGGCGAGGAGATTATCGCGAGCGGCAAGGCCGACATGGTCGCCATGACGCGCGCCCTGATCGCCGACCCCGAGCTGCCCAAGAAAGCGATGGAGGGTCGCGCGGACGAGATCATCCACTGCATCCGCGGCAACCAGGGCTGCATCGGCCGCATCTTCAAGGGCCTTCCGGTGTCCTGCACCGTCAATCCGTCAACCGGTCGTGAGGGCCGCTTCGGCGACCTTCCGCCGGCCGAGAATCCGGGCCGCTGGGTCGTCATCGGCGGCGGCGCGGCCGGCATGAAGGCGGCCGAGACGCTCGGCAAGCGCGGCCACGACGTCGTCCTGCTCGAGCAGACCGACCATCTCGGCGGTCAGCTGCGACTGATCATCAAGACGCCGGGTCGGCATATGTGGAACGTCGTCACCCGCGATTTGAAGGTACAGATGAACCTCGCCGGCGTCGACGTGCGACGTTCCACCGAGGCAACGCCCGAGCTGCTCCGCGAGCTCAATCCCGACGGCATCATCGTTGCCACGGGCGCGCTGCCGAGTCGTTCGGGCTTCTCGTCCGTCAACCCAATGGTCGCCGCGCTGCCCGGCACCGATCAGGACAACGTGTTCACCGTGTGGGACGCCATCGAGGGCACAAGGACGATCGGCAAGCGGGTCGTCATGCTCGATGACGACGGCTCGCGCACCGCTGCGGGCGCCGCTGAGGTGCTGCTCGACCGCGGCCATGAGGTCCACATCGTGACGCGCTGGAACCAGCTTTTCCCCTTCACCGCTGGTGGCCTGGACATGGCGACGTTGTACGGGCGCATGTTCCAAAAGGGACTGACGTACCAGGTCAACCAGTGGGCCAGCGGGATCGACGGCACCGCCGTTTCCGTCTTCAACCTCTACACGGGTGAGCCCGAGGCCACCGTCGAGGCAGACGCAATCGTCGTCACCGGCGCCAAGCCAGACGACGCGCTCTACTTCCAGCTCAAGGACGAGTTCGACAACGTCCAGCGAGTCGGTGATTGCGTGGCGGTCCGCAAACTCGACCACGCCATCTACGAGGGCTACCTCGCCGGCCGCGAGCTCTTCGACCCGAACGAGCGCTACATCTACGAGGGCGAACTCGAGGCCGAAAGGGCCGACCCCGTGCACGGGGACTGAGTAGGACGTTCGCCTTCGGCCCGTCCTACGGGTCGTGATCGACCAACAGCCAGATCCTTGTACGCTCCTCACATGTGCGATATCGAACAGCACCTCCACCATCATCATCACGGGCCCGAGTTCATTCTCGACACGCCGCATCTGCACCGTTTCATCGCCGAGGTGCAGGCGGCGATTGCTGCGGGCGCTGGCAAGCCGGTCGAGGACGCGATCGAGGCGATCCGCCCGCTCTTTACGGAGCTGATGCACGACAGCACGTGGCTGCCCGAGGAGTTTATGGCCGACGCGCCCGACAGTGGCATGGGCAGTGGCATCGGCCAGTGGGCGCTGTATCGCTCGCAGGATGGGTCGCTCAGCTTGTTCTCGCTGGTTGTGCCGCCGGGTGCTTCGACGCCGATCCACGATCATCGCGCCTGGGGCCTAATCGGCCTCTATCGCGGCACGCAAGACGAGGACGTCTACGAGTTGCGCGAGGGGCATGCGCTGCTGAAGTCGCATAACGAGCTCCAGACGGGCGAGTTCTTTTCGCTGATCCCCCCGGACGATGACATTCATCAGATCACGACAACGAGCGACGTCACGAGCGTGTCGTTGCATCTGTTGACGAACGACACGGGTTGTATTTGGCGCCATAAGTACGATGCTGAGACGGGCGCGCCGGCGCCGTTTCGTTCGGGTTACGTCAATGTCGAGTGCCCACCCGACGAACACGATCACACGCACGAGCACGATCACACGCACGACCACCACCACTCGCCTGCGCACTGAGGAACCCACCATGCCCCGTCGCGTCATCGATCTTTCGCAGCCGCTGAACAAGGATTCGCAGCTGCACCCGTTCTTCCCGACGGTGCAGGTGCTGCGCCACCTGCAGCATGGCGATGCCAAGGGCGACGAGAAGTCGTTCGACGCGCAGATCATCATCACCAGCAATCATGCCGCGACGCATGTGGATGCGCTTGGGCATTTTGATCCCGACCCGAATGCCGCGAAGATCGATGAGATGCCGCTCGACACGTTCTGCGGCGATGCGGTCTGTATCGATGTGCGCGAGTATCCGGCCGAGCACGAGGTGACCGTCGCGGAGATGGAGGCGGCAATCACGGCGAGCGGCCAGGACGTTCGCCATGGCGACATCCTGTTGTTTTGCACGGACCACTACAACAAGACGGCTGGCACGCCCGCGTTCCTGAATGGTTTTAGTGGCGTGGCGGCGGAGTGCGTGTATTGGATGAAGGACAAGGGCGTCAAGATCTTCGGCGTCGAGACGATCAGCCCGGATCTTGTCTACCTGACGGGCGCGTATACGAACCATCGGGCCTGTGCCGATGTGGGTATTACGCACTTCGAGAATCTCAATAATCTCAAAGAGGTCGTCAATCAGCGTTTCCAGTTCTTTGGCTTTCCGCTGCGTCTCTCGCCCGCGACGGGCTCGCCGATCCGCGCTGTCGGCATCGTCGAGGACTAGTGTCGAAGACGAATATCGAGACCTGGGAGGATCGCTTCGCGGGCGATGAGTACATCTTTGGCACGGCGCCAAACCATTTTGTCGTGCGCGAGGCTGGGCGGCTAGCCCCCGCGTCGGAGATCCTCTGTGTGGCGGATGGTGAGGGCCGCAACAGTACGTGGCTGGCCGAGCAGGGCCATCGTGTGCATGCGGTCGAGGCGACGTCGCGAGGGATTGCCCGGGCGGTGGCGCTGTCGGCTGAGCGGGGCGTGTCGGTGCGTCACGAGCAGGTCGATTTGGAGGAGTGGGACTGGCCGGTCGCTGCGCACGACGCGGTCGTCGCGATCTTTATCCAGTTCACCGATCCGGTTGGTCGCGCGAAGATGTTTGCGGAGATGGCGGCGGCGCTACGCCCCGGTGGACTATTGCTGCTGATTGGCTATGGGCCGGGCCAGCTGGCGTATGGCACGGGCGGACCAAAGACGCTGGATCATCTCTATACCGTCGACGAGTTGCGCTCGGCCTTTCCGACCCTGAGCGTCGAGTGGTTGGACGAGTACGACCTCGAGCTCGACGAGGGGCCGCGCCATCGCGGCATGTCCGCACTCGTCGAGTTTGTTGGCAAGGCGGACGCCACGTGGTCCGCGGATGTGAGGTCCGCCTAGGCGCTGGAGCGCGCTGCGGTGGTAACTCGAGCCCCAAGGCGGACGCCACGTGGTCCGCGGATGTGGCGTCCGCCTAGGCGCTGGAGCGCGCTGCGGTGGTAACTCGAGCCCCAAGGCGGACGCCACGTGGTCCGCGGATGTGGCGTCCGCCTAGGCGCCGCGAGTCCGTCGAGACGCGCTACGCCTGGTCGTCTTGGAAGATCGGTCGGGCTTCGATCTCGAGTTGCCAGTCGCTGCCGTAGGCCTCGCGGTAGGCGATCGGGAAGTCGAGTGATCCCTTGGCGGTGCCGCCTTGCCAGAGGTCGTAGCGCGCATCGACGTGGTCGGCGAAGAAGGCGTCGATCCGGCGGTCGAGATCGGCGCAGACGTCTGCGTAGGCCGGATCGGCGGCAACATTGCGAGACTGCGTCGGATCGTGCTCCATGTCGTACAGAACGGGATCGCCCGACCACTCATAGCCGATTCGGCGCCAGTACTGGCCGAGACCCTGGCATCGCTTCCAGTAGGCGAACTTCCCGGTATGGACGGCCCGCGTCTCCTCCTGCTCGAAGAACACGGCGTCGCGGTCATCCTCCTGAGGCGCGCCGGCGAGAGCCGGCGCGAAGCTGACCCCGGGACTGTCTGCGTAGCGGACGTGGTCGAAGCCGACCCAGTCGGTGATCGTCGGGGCGATGTCGTACTGGCCAACGAGCCGGTCGCAGACGCCTCCGGGCTGGATCGTGCCCGGCTGGCGACAGATCAGCGGGATGCACATCAGATCGTCGTAGACCTTCGTTGGCACGAAGCTGGAGGCGTGGCCCCAGGCGCCGTGCTGTCCGAACAGGTTGCCCTGATCAGTGGTGTAGATGACCAGGGTGTCCTCCGCCAGGCCGAGTGCGTCGATCGCGTCGACGATCTGCCCGACCCCCTGGTCGACGAGGGCGCACTGGGCGGCGAAGTTCGCCAGCGACGGCAGATCGTTCTGCATCCGCACGACGTCCCATAGGAACGACCGATAGTCCTCGTCTGGAAACTCCTCAAGCTGTAGCAGTCGGATCAGGTCGGGATCGACGGCGCAGCGCGGCACCGAGTTAAATTCGCGGCCGGCGAACTGCTCGTAGAACGGGTTGCGGGGGTCGGCGCCGAGGTTCGTCGGCGGCAGCGCGTACGGCCCGTCATACCAGACCGACAGGAAGAAGGGCTCTGGCTGTTCGCTCAGGCTGTGCAGCCGCTCGACCGCCTGCTCGGAGAAGAAGTCGACGATGTGCCGGCCCTTCAGGCTCGTCCGCTGGTCGTCGATGACGACCTCGTTGTCGTAGAAATCGAGCGTGTCGCCGAGCGCGAACGAGACCCAGCTGTCGAACCCCGGAGCGGCCCGCCAGGGCGTACCGAGGTGCCACTTGCCGACGTGCGCGGTGCGGTAGCCGCGGTCGTGCAACGTCGACGGCAGAGTCCGGAACTCGCCGACTGCGAACCAGTCATCCGGCCAGCTCCCTTGCCCGGTGTCCTGCAACCAGCTGTGCACTCCGTGCTGTGACGGCATCAGTCCGGACAGCAGCGTCGCGCGCGAGCCCGAGCAGTACGCGTTCGAACAGAAGTAGTTCGAGAACCGCAGCCCGTCGGCCGCGAGCCGATCGATGTTCGGCGTCTCGAAGTCGCCACCGGTCTGCCCGTAGCAGCCGACCGCGCCGCGGCCGTGGTTGTCGCCGACGATCATCACGACGTTCGGCCGACCCGTCTGGTTCTCGCTCACCTGGCTCCCCTCTGGCCGGGGCAGGATAACAAAGCGATGGCCTGAGTACCGATTCACCGGCGTTCCGCACTCGTCGAGTTTGTGGGCAGGGCGGACCCCACAACCCCGCGGATGTGAGGTCCGCCTACCAGCCTCACCGAGCCCGCCAAAAGCGTCGAGCCCGAGTGGCGCTGGTGCGTCCGAACCAGCGATCACCGCTCTCGATCGTCGAGCGCGAGCAGCACGCTCCACACGCGCATGTACGCGTCGTGGTGTGCTGGGTCGCTGATTGCGTTCTTAAAGTTCGGATACGTGATCTCCTCGACGAGCACCCGCATCGCCGCCTGCCACTCGCTGCGTGTCACCTCGACGCGCCACGCGTAGTCGGCGTGCTCGAGCGGAAATGGCTCGCCGGTAATCAGCGGTCGCAGCGCATCGATATCGCGGCGATTGCGCGCCCGTACGAGCAGCCGCGCGGGATCATCGTAATGCTCCACCACCGAGTAGAACCCCCTCGTCGTCATCAGCCACATGCGCGTCTCCTTTGGGTGCGTACGTGGAGGTCGTCGCGTGACGCCTGATGCTTACTGGCTTGGCCGCCTACGTCGAACTCCGCGGCGACGGCCACGGGAGACGAGAAGGTCAGTCGTGCCTGACGGGATCCCCGTTGGCGTCGAACTCTTCGGGGTTGTACCGCCAGCGCGCGCGATAGTCGGCCTTGACGGGTCGTCGACCGATGCTGACGGTCCCCGCGAGCTCCCCCGTACGTTGCGCGCACTCTTTGGGGTCTGAGTACGTGCCGGGTCGTGTGTGTGCCGCGAGCCACGCATCAGACATGCGCTCAATGCCCCATGAGAGATCCGGTCCGCGTCCGCGTGTGAGGGTCATCCCGGGCGGCAGATCTAATACGGCAAATGGATTATCGGCGGAAGCCACAGGCCGAGCATACGCCACATTCGCGTCTGCGTTGGTTCCGTATGCGGGCGTCGTCGCGTAATTGCTGATTCGAACCGGCATTAGGCGGTCACGAAGTGGCACATCGGCACGCAACCACCTGCGCAACGCTGCCTTACCCGGTCCACAATCACCAACCATCGATAAAACAGACCATGAGAACCATATTTTCTAGTATGCTTTGCTTCATGAAGCAGATTGGCATCCAAGGAGCAAAGGCAAACCTCTCGCGCCTCATCCAGCAGGCTCTCGATGGCGAGGACGTGGTCATCACCCGCAATGGTCATGCCGTCGTGCGCCTCGTGCCGGTCGTGCAAGCTGCGCCCACGCTCGCCTCGGTTCGTGGCAGCCTGAAGGGCAAGATTCGCATCGCCGACGACTTCGATGAGCTCCCCGATGACCTCGCCGATGCGCTCGGTGCTCGTTGAGGCTCCTCCCCGACACACACGCCGTCCTCTGGCTGATGGAGGACAATCCGGCGCTCAGCGTACGGGCTCGCGTTCTCCTTGAATCTGGACGTCACGAGGTGCTGATCAGCGCCGTTGTTGCCTGGGAAATCGCGTTGAAGTCATCGCTCGGAAAGTTGGATGTGATCGGCGACCCAATCGCGCTGATGCTGAGCGGCGGCGCTGTTGAACTACCCATCACCATCGAACACGCTGCCGTAGTCAAGACCCTCCCGTTTCACCACAAGGACCCGTTCGACCGCCTGCTGATCGCGCAGGCCCAAGTCGAGAACGCCGTTGTCCTCTCCGTTGACACCGTCTTTGACGCGTACGGTGTGCGGCGACGCTGGTAGCGAGCTCCGGTGTAAGCGAGACGGCCACTCCACGCGACTCCCTTGCACACACCAAAGGAGCCATACGTTGATCACCTCCACCTCTACCTTTCGGCTCGGCGATCCGGTCGAGCACCGCGGCATCGTCGTCACACCGCTCTTCCCTACCGGCGACGCGGTTGCCGACTACATCACGCTCGACGAGGCGTTGCCGCGTGGCCTCGTGATCACCGAGACCACCGATGCTGGCTCGGTGCCAGAGCTCGCGGTCGTCAACCCGCTCGATACGAGCGTGCTGCTCTACGACGGCGAAGAGCTCGTCGGTGCCAAGCAGAACCGGATCCTCAACGTCACGGTCCTGGTCGGCGCTGGTGCAAAGCTGCCGATCCCCGTCTCCTGCGTGGAGCAGGGCCGGTGGCACAGCGACTCCGCCATCTTCGACTCGGCCCCGCACATCTCGCACGCCCACCTGCGCCGCCGCAAAGCCGAGCTGCTCGCCGACCAGCCGCTCGCCCATGGCATCGCGCAGAACGAGGTCTGGAGCGAGATCGGCGAGAAACAACATCGGATGAGTGTCCACTCGCCGACCGGTGCCAACCGCGACACGTTTGCAGCGTACGGCGAGCGGCTCCGAGAGCTCGAGGAAGCGTTTCCACTCGTGGCCGGACAGTGCGGAGCGGTGCTCGCGATCGGCGGCGACATCTGCCTCGATACCGTCTCCCGCCCCGACGCGTTCTCGCTGCTGTGGCCGAAGCTGCGAGCCGGCTACATGCTCGACGCGCTGGAGCGACTCGACCAGCCAGCCGCCTCGCCCGAACGCGTCACGAGCTTCGTCGACGAGATCGCAAAAGCGACCATCGCTCGCGGCCCTTCCGCCGGACTCGGCCACGACATACGGCTGCGCGGATCCGGCATGATCGGCTCAGGACTCGAGCTCGAGGAGGAGCTGCTTCAGCTGTCCGCCTTCACCAGCGACGGTGGCGTCGAGCGAGCATTCGGTCGGATCGCACAACCAAGCCGGCGGCGCTAAGCGAGGGCGCTGCTTGCCGAGCGACGCCCAGGCACAACCGGCCCTCGGTTAGCCCCAGGGCGGACGCCACAACCGCGCGGTTGTGGCGTCCGCCCTGGCAGGCCTCAGCACACGTGATGTGCTGACCGCTTGTGTTTGACGCGTTTTGGCTGTACGGGTGGGCGCTCGTTGAGGTGATCGACGGCGCGCGTGACGTCTTCCATCAAGCGGTCTGCCATGTCGCGACTGAAGCCTTCGCGGACGACGACGCGTAGGCAGTCGATCTCGTCGGCGTCGGGTGGTAGTGCGTATGCCGGCACGATCCAGCCGCGTTCGCGGAGCTTGTCGGAGAGGTCGTGGCACGAGTAATGCTCATCGTTTTTGAGGGTTACTGTCACGAGTGGTAGTGCGTCGCGTGCGCTGATCACGTGGAAGTGCCCCGACGATTCTGCCAAGTCGGCGATGTAGTTCGACGTGCTGAGGAGGCCTTGCATGATCCGCGTGTAGCCGTCGCGGCCGAGGCGGAGGAAGTTGTAGTACTGGCCGACGACTTGGTTTGATGCTTTCGAGAAGTTGAGGTTGAAGGTGATCTGGTCTTCGCCGAGGTAGGCGTCGTGGAAGAGCAGCTCGTCGGGGAGTTCGGCGCGCGAGCGCCAGACGGCCCAGCCGACGCCGGGGTAGACGAGGCCGTACTTGTGGCCGGAGACGTTGATCGATTTGACGGTGGGCAGTCGAAAGTCCCATTCCAGCTCGGGGTAGGCGAAGGGCGCGACGAAGCCACCCGAGGCGGCATCGACGTGGAGTGGCACGTCCCATCCGGTCTCGGCGTTGAGTGCTTGCAGCATGGTGTCGAGTTCTTTGATTGGTTCGAACTCCCCGGTGTAGGTCGAGCCGAGGATCCCGACGACGGCGATCGTGTTCTCGTCGACGAGTGCTTTCGCTTCGGGCACGCCGATGACGGTGCGTTCGGGTGTCATGTTGACGAAGCGCAATTCGACGTCGAAGTAGCGTGCGAACTTTTCCCAGACGACTTGGACGTTCGAGCCGGTCACGATGTTTGGTTGGGTTGTTGGCTTGCCGGCTGCTTCGCGTCGTTTGCGCCAGTTCCATTTGAGTGCGAGGCCGGCGAGATGGACGGCCTCGGACGAGCCGATTGTCGATGTGCCGACGGCGGTGTCGCCCGTCGCGTCGGCGTTGAAGAGGTCGGCGATGATGCTGACGCAGCGCCGTTCGAGCTCGGCTGTTTGCGGGTATTCGGGCGCGTCGACAAAGTTCTTTGGCATCGTTTCGAGCATCAGTTTTTCGGCTTCAGGATCCATCCATGTCGTCACGAATGAGGCCAGGTTGAGCAGCGGATTGCCGTCGAGCGCCAACTCGTCATGGACGATCTGGTACGCGGCCGCCGCCGGCATCTCGCCTTCGGACAATTGCCACTTCGGGATCGGGTCGACCATCGCGCGCGTCCCATAGAGCGGTGCGATCTGAGTGTCCTCGTCGTGGTGCTCCGACAGCATGTGGTCTCCGAACTCGTGGGTTACGACGGATCGTAGTGCGTTGGTGGGTGGGGGCGGACGCCACAACCCCGCGGATGTGGCGTCCGCCCTCGACGAGCACCCTCGCAGGAACCGCCTACCCGATCGCCTCTCCACGCAGCCACGGCGCGTCGGCCAGCACGCCCCACTCGTCGCCCTCCCCAAACCACGGGTCCGAACAATTCCAGGCCGCGTCGAAGGTGCCGATCTGCCACTGCGTGCCACGCAGAAACAACCACTGCATCTGCTCA